>Ga0224500_10000009_pt1 | contig 145444 bp, 205 predicted proteins | sample SF_Oct11_sed_USG_FD_168126 | JGI IMG/M metagenome (GOLD analysis project Ga0224500, IMG submission 168126) | Sediment microbial communities from San Francisco Bay, California, United States - SF_Oct11_sed_USGS_4_1 | ecosystem: Environmental > Aquatic > Marine > Sediment | place: USA...
TTGATGCTGATCTCTGTGAGTATCTGCTCCCCGATCACAGCGAAGAGTTTGCCTATGTCTTCCGTAATGGTGAGTGGGTATGCTATAATATGCACCAGTTTGATGATAGCAAACTTCCCGAAATCGTTGAAATCCCCTCTGCTGCTCTTGCTGTTTGACCTATGAAAACTTCTACTGCTCTTGGTGTTGCTTTTGGTGCTCTTGTTATTGTAACCGCCAGTCTATTCTTTGAGGCATGGTTGGTTGGACTGATTTTGTCTTGGTTTGGTGTAACCTTGTCATTCTGGCAGAACTTCGTTATGATTGTTCTTGCTAATCTTATCTTCAAACCCACTGGAGGTTCTTCAAAATGAAACAACAAAACGGTTTTATTGACCCTGGTATTGCTATCGTCGCAATCGGTGTAATTGCTTTGGGTGGTCTCATCTTTATTGGTGGTCCTCAGTATAATGTGTGGCAGCAATCTCTTGCTGGTAAAGCAGAACTGCAAAAAGCAGAATATACTCGCCAGGTAGCAGTGCTGGAAGCACAAGCAAAGAAAGATTCGGCACAACAACTTGCTGATGCTGAGATCATCCGTGCTACTGGTGTTGCCAAAGCAAACCAAATCATCGGTGACAGTCTAAAGGACAACCGTGAGTATCTTCAGTATCTGTATATCACTGGTCTGGAAGAAGGATCTAACAAAGGTAATGTTACGATCTATGTTCCTACAGAAAATGGACTTCCTGTGCCAACTCTTTCTTATGATAGGAAATAAATAATAATACCTGATTTGACCGCAATCTGTCAGGAGGAGGGTGAAAATCCCTCCTTTTTAGCATAAATAAATATGCGGTCAAATTAGAGTAGTATGAAAGGCACTATCTATTGTGTCCATTGTATTTCTACAGGAAAGAAATACATAGGTCAAACAATACAAAAATTACAATATAGAATAAATGATCACTTTTGTAGGTCTTCAAATTCACAATATAAGTTTCATCGTGCCATAAGAAAATATGGAAAAAATAACTTCATTTATGGTGTAATTGAAGAGTGTGATTTTAGTATCATTAATGATAGAGAAATGTATTGGATAAATGTATTTGATACATTTGAGAATGGATACAATAGTGATACTGGGGGAATGAATGGAAGATTATTGTCTGAAGAAACCAAAAGTAAAATACAACAAAAAACATCTAAACATAATAATCCAAGATATGGAGTAAAATTAGATGATGAATTAAAAGAAAAAATAAAAAATTCAAATTCCAAATTTGAATATACAATTTTAGAACTTAATACTAATATCTTTTACAAAACAAATAGTTTGAGAGACTTTTGTAAAAGATATGATTTGAAAAGAGTAAATCTCGCCAGAACTTTTACTGGAAAATATAAACAACATAAAGGTTTTAGAATGGTTAGTAAGGTGACACTTTGAGAACTGGCACAAGGCACCTCCTATTCCCTGCTGGATGCCCTATAATACTTTCATACACAAAGACACCTGATGACTGACCAACGACTAATGGAACTCTGGGGAGACGGAACTGAATTTGGTATGTCTCCCGATATGATTGGTGCTATGAACAACGCATTCCGTGAGGTTGCTATGAGGTTTGCTACTAAGGTTATGGAAATTGAATATCAGGAAGGATATAATGATGGTTGGAGTGATGGTGTGGATAGTGCAAGGTCTGGTATTCTTGGAGATTGAAAATGATTGAAGGTGGTATGCCTGTTCCTACACTTCAGATGAACAAATGAACCGCAAGTATGTTGTCGCTGGATTGATTGGTTTTGCAGTCATTCTTGGATGGAATGTCTTTCTAATCCAACGCGATGATGCAATGTATAAAGCATACTATCCTCAGCAAGAGATAGAGAATCTCAAGAAACCTCCAAGTTCTCAAATCCGATGACAATAGCACTTGCAATTTCTATCTACACTGCAATGATTGCCACGGTAGTATCAATCGTGGTATATTATTTCAGGGTTATTCGTCCTAAAGATGAGGAGCAACTTAAATGATTTCGCAACGCATTAAAGACCTGATTATGAAAGCAGAACAAGAAAAAGTTGCCCAAGACTTTTGGAAAGAGATTGAGCGACTTGCCTCCGAAAAAGAGGTTACAGTTGAATATTTCCTGATGGAGTTTTATTGATGACTTTTATTCTTGGTATGGGACTTGGCATCCTTTTGACTATCGGAACTTCGTTTATAGTCTTTTCCGATCTTGACAACGACGACGACTAATCTTAAACTAAAGAGGTAACTTACACAAACAAATGGCACAAAAGTTCTTGTATATCGTTGACCACTTTGCAAACTTTCCCCGTTCAGAATATGGAGGAATCTGGAATGTAATTGCAGAGGACGATGATGAATGTTTTGATTTGATTAAACAATATGATGATGGATATAATGATGATTATTATGTAAATCTTCGTGAAAAAGTAGTTAATGCAAGAACCTATGCTCTTGCTGAGGATGTAGAATCCCGAGTGGTGGAGGCATTTACAACATAGGTTATAAATACTGATGCCTGCGTTGGGTGCAATCTTCACAGGTAGAGGAGGAGCAGAGATGCTCCTTTTCTTGTATAAATACTACTGCACCCAACAAAAGAGCAGTTATGGTAAATCCTAACCGATTTTATACCTACGCATATTTGCGTGAGGATAAAACTCCTTATTACATAGGTAAAGGAGTCGGTGATAGATTATACAGAAAAAATAAAAGTGAGATAAAACCACCAAAAGATAAATCTAGAATAATATTTCTCAAACAGAATTTAACTGAAGAGGAAGCATTTAAGCACGAAATCTATATGATTGCTGTGTTTGGAAGAAAAGATTTAGACGCTGGTATTCTTCGAAATAAGACTAATGGAGGTGAAGGCACTAGTGGCATTATTCGTAATGAGGAATGGAAAGAAAATCAACATAAATCACAAAAAATTCGATTCAAAAGTCCAGAACAAAGAAAAAAACTAAGTGACTCAATTAAAAAATCTTGGCAAAATCCAAAAATAAGAAATAAAATTATCGAGTCATTTAAGAATAAAAGACTTACTGAGGAACACAAAGAAAATCTTAGTGACAGTATGAAAAAATTTTATGAACAGAATCCAAATTATAAAAAACAAAAGAGTGAATACCAAAGTAATTTTTTAAAAGGAAAAAAATGGTGGACTGATGGTAAAATTGAAAAAATTGATTTTGAGTGTCCTGGTGACGGGTGGAAAAGAGGAAGAATCTCCAGAAAAAAATCTACAGTAGACAATTCTAAAACTGACCACTAGATGTTGACTTTTGATTATTTCTCTGTTACTATTGGATAGTTGTTAAAACCTAATGACAAACACCAACAAAATGGTATTTGACCTAAAGGTACAATACCAAGAACGAATTGAGCAACTACAAAGAAAAATTGCAGAACAAGAGCACGAAATCTCACAACTGCAAAAACAAATCGAATATATGTCAAGAGACAAATTTTACGATTGCTAATCAATATGAGTTATGAACCACAGGTTAATGATTATGTAAAATGGTCTAAAAGTGTTGAAGGATGGGTTTACTTTAAGGGCAAAGAGTATATCACAATTGAATACAATGTTCGCCCAAAGAATAAACAAAATTATCTTGCTTGTTCTATTCATAAGAATGAAAGAGTTCTTGTGATTTGCTACCATCATCAGTGGAATCAGTTAGAGTATGTTAAATCAAGAAAATCAAAATATGAAGAAGAACAAAACTGCCTGGCGATGGTGGGCAAAAGCGATTGGGGAGAAGGCAAGTAAATGTGATCGTGAATCGGATAAGATCGCTCTTATCCGAACTTTTATTTTTGCGACCTATTTGATTACTAATGCTTTTATTGTTGCTGGTGTGATTCGTCATTGGAATGATGGCACTAAAATAGAAGTATTTGTTGAGACTTCTGCTCCAGAATATCAAACTCCTACGATGAAAGCATCAAATAGATCTTTTGAGTTTGAATAGACTATAAATATCTAAAAAGTATTTGTAAAAAAATGAACTCTCAAGACATTCACAATCTTCAAGAAGCATACCTAAGTGTTTATGAATCAAATTCACTTGAAGAAGGTATTCGCTCAGCAATGAAAAGACTTCTTGGTGGTAAGAAAAAAGAAACTGAAACATCAGAACCAGAAAGTAGAGGTGCATATCTCCGTAGAAAATATAATGTTGGACCAGAAAGAAGTGATACATCTGCAAAGAGACAAATTCTAAACAGATCTGGTGCAAGAGCAGAAAGAGACAAAAGAGACTATGGTGGTTCTAAGTATTCCAAATCAGTTGCTCAACAATCAGCAGACGCACACGATCGTTATTTGAAAGCAGGTTATAGTAAGTATGGTGCTGATCTGAAGCACGGTAGAGGTAGTAAAGCAGCAAAAAGAGCAGCAGCACTTCAAAGAGAAGAGTATGACCTCTACGACATCATTCTCTCACACCTTCTTGATGAAGGATATGCTGAAACACCAGAAGCAGCAGAAGTCATTATGGTGAATATGAGTGAAGAGTGGAGAGAGAGTATCGTTGAAGAAATGCTTGATGAAGCACTAACTGGTGAGCGTTATAAGAAGGTAATGAAAAAACCAGGTGGAACTGCATATAGTCGTAAGGTAAGCGCAGACCCATCCAAACGTGCTACAAGAGGTGGTAGAGGTGGTGAAAGTGATTTTGGTGCTGGTGATAGAGGGTCTGGTAATAGAGCAGCAAGAAGAGCAGGAACTTATAGAGAGGACTGAACCACTTTTCAAACTGTCCACTGGGGGGTCTTCGGACCTCCTTTTTTTGTATAATGGTCTCATACGAAACAAACCTCATGGCAGTCTCTCACGAAATCAAGTCCCAACTCGCCAAACTGCTGGCTACTGAAGACCTTGTGGTGGAGCACAAGAAAGTCCCATAGTATCTTAAAATAAAATATAATAAAAAAGGAGGGTTTTATCCCTCCTTTAACTTTATTTGGAACTTACGAAATCATTGATGATTTCTGCCTGCTTTAGGACATTTTCTAAAGTTGGAAACTCTGGATAGTCCATCGGCACTTCTTTTTTCTCAACTTCATTCCAACGAACAGCAGTATCGTGTTCTACACAAAATTGATCATTGAGCATATTATATGCTTGCTTAAAGATTTCAAATCGAAGTTCATATGGTGTCATAGGTATTCTCCTAATGTGTGTGATGTGTGAGTGTAATACTCAAGGGATATTATACAATAAATAATCAAAAAGTCAAGAGATAATGAAGACCTTTCAACAATTCAATGAAGATTTGAGAAAGCTTCAAGGAGAACTTGAAACTCTTGAGCGTCAATCTGCACCAAGACAAAGACTTGCTGCAAGAAGAAGAGCAGCACTAGAAAGAACAAGACAACTTCATAAAGCAGAAAAACAAAGACAAAAGAAATATCAAGAGCAGCAAGCAGAATTAAGAAGACAAAGAAAAGATTAAGCAAACTTACTGGGACACCTTGAGAACCGTCCATCACCCCTTCCCAGACCGCCCGTTCTGGTGTATGATACTTAAGTTCAAATGAGAGAGGTCAATGGACGATTTTGATGATTTTCAAATTGAAGAGATCTCTGGTTTTGATTTTGCAGAAGAATCTTTCGATGGTCTCTTTGATGAAGAAACTGAGGAGCAATCATTTAACTCTTTTTTGAAATCTAATTACGACTATTGATGTTTGCATCAATTCTTATCCGTCATCACTTTAATAAACTTGCAACTATGACCCCCGATACTCTTAACTTCGCAGGTGATTATACCACAATCCTTGGTTTTGTTGGTGTTCTTTCGACGTTTGTTATTGTTTATACTTCCTTCAAGCGTTTTTATAATTCTCCTTACAATGTTCGCGTAAAGACTCAAACTTCCAACGAAACCCCTGAACTTTATACCGAAACCAATGACTGATACTGTAAATGTTCTTCCACATCTTCAAGAACTTCAACAAACTTGGAGGCGGCAGGATTTTAGTTTGACTAAACAACAACAAGAAGAATACAATATGCTTCTTCAAGCACGGCGAGAGAGAGTAAAATGGTTTTACTCTGAAGGTAGAGTTAGTAAAGGTCGCACTAAGACGGACACTTTCTGAACTGGCACAGTCCCCTATCGTGGGGACTGCTGACCCTGCTATAATAACCTTGTTGAAACGAACCAGTCCTATGAAGTACATTGTTGAACTTTATGTTGGTGGTAAAGTCTTCAAGGAAGAGGTTTATGCAAACTCTCCTAAAGATGCCCGTGCTACGGCAACCGCAAGAAATCCTACAGCAAAAGTTGTTGGTGTTAATGCAACTTTCAAGTGAGTTCAATGACTACTGACTTCACAACTTCTAATCTTTCTAAAATTCGCCCTAAACTTCGCACACAAGGAGTTGTATCTGGCAATTTTGGAAAAGCAAAAGTAAAATCAGGTTCTCCTCTTAAAGAACTTGGGATTACTAATGTTAAAGTAGTTAAATGCACCAAACAAGATGATTATCTTAATCGTCTTTACAAAGCATTTGATGCTACTGAAGATCCTAAACTGAAGAAGTTCATTTACACTGAAATCCGCAAAATCCACGTTCAACGAGGTGAATGGTGACTAAAGTTGTTTATGCTTATGCTGAGATTGAAAAAGCATATAAGATTCTCAAAGAGATGGTGACTCGTGAAAATAAACTTCACGAGATGGATATGACTATTATGTCTCAGCATCTTGATGATATTCAGTATGAGATTCTTCCTGCATTAGAAGAGATTGTTTATTACGATCCTTCTCCCTGATTGTATAACTAATACTACTGTGCCACTACTTTTTCTGGCACAATAACCTTTACGGGGCACAACAATCGTGCTATGATACACACATCAAGTCAAGGAGGTTTCAATGGTTATTAAAAATCAGAATACCATAGATGCTTATGGAGAGTTTGCTTTGAATTATCTTGGAATTGATCTTGAGGATTATATTGAACTCATTAGCGATTGTGAAGTCAAAGATGAGGAACTTGATTACTCTTTGAGTGTTTGATACTTAGACCGCCGCAGTTCGGTCTCTAAACATAAACTGTTCTGGGGCGTTAGTATAACGGTTATTACCCTGGATTTGCAATTCAGAAATAAGGATTCGATTTCCTTACGCTCCATTGGGAATAGTATTCCCAAATTACCCATTTACATTTTTACTATGTCTGCTAAACTGATTGAGTTCGCTGCTGAAATCATTGATGAAAATCCTGCTGGTGCTCAACTGATTGTTAATTTGGTCAAAGCAGCAACTGGTGAAGAAATCCTTGAAGCACTGGATAATTATGATTCCACTGTTCTTGAGAACTACACTCAACCCGTAGAAGATACTGTTGCTGTTTGATTACTAGGGAGCATTGCTCCCTTTTTTATGGGCACATAGTTAAGCGGATATAATCTTCGCCTACGAAGCGAATGTCTCTGGTTCGATTCCAGGTGTGCCTGCTACACTTTATTCATTCAAAAATGACTATTCAACAAATTGAAAGTATTAGCTACAATCAGTCAGGTTTAGTCACAGTATCGGCAATTATTGAAGATGCTGCATTAGTTTATGAACAAACTCTTTATGATCCACCAGAATATGGACCTGCTTTATGTGAAGCGTCATTTGAATTAAGTAAAGAAGAATATATTTCAGTTCTTCCTGATAATGACTCTGATTTGATTCAATATCTGGAAGACCTTGATTTAGATTGGATTATTATAGATACTAGCGATTACTGAGTAAAACAATGAAGGATCTAACGCTAGATGAAATGCTTGAAATTGCTGCGGAAAGAGAAGCAGCAAACGAAGCACTACTAAAACAACAGCAAGAGGGTGATGCTAGGGACACTTCTTCTAGTGTCCCTACAGACCCGCACAGTGCCCTCTGATGCCCTATTATAGTCTTATGAGACATCAAGGCAATGACTACTCCAAATTGGCAACACAATTCAGGAAAGGATAAGACTACAAAAGGAACTTGCAAGGGGAAACTCAAAGCAAGGAAACAAGCATTGCAAGCACTCAAACTAAAATTAAAAGTTAAGTAATGAAATCACTTGTCACTGAACTGACTGAAAACTACAAGAAACAAGCAACCTATTGGTCTGGTTCTTTGTTTGCGGATGTTGTTAATCTTTCCACAGATTATAAGGGTAAGTGGGGAGAAGAACTTTTTCGTGATATTCTTTTGAAATATACTGATATTCCAGTTCAGTGGGACGAGGATTCTAATACATCTAACAATGATGGCGTTTATGATTTGTTTTGGTATCTTCATAATGGTAAAAAACTTCGCATTGAAGTAAAAACTTCTGGGCGCACTGTTTCCAAAGGTGTAGCAAAAGGTTGGCAACATGAGAATGTTTACTTCTGTGATGACAAATGGGATAAGATGGTCTTTATTGACTATGATGCAAATGATGTAATGTATATTACGATTGTTAATTACGATCAAGTAGTGACAAATGATATGATCGATCTTTCTTTGTTTGGTAAGAACGGTCACTGCCGTAAGAATGAAGATGGCAAAGCAAAGGTTGACTTTAGTATGAGGTCCATTGAGAATGGTATTGCCAAAGGAGTAACATTCAAGTATGATTTTAACAATCCTAATGATGACCTTCTTGGTTTCTTTCTTCTCAGTAAACTTGCATGAATAATATCTACGACTTTTTTCTTCCCATCTATAATAAGTATGGCATGTCAGTCATTTGTAATGAACTGTACGTTCACAAAGGTACAGTTCAAAGATGGATAGAGAAAAAAGAAGTACCACCACAGTATTATTTTGATCTATGTCGTATATCTGGAACTAAAATAGACTATTCTCAGTATAATGAGAAAGACAAAGATCAATTCTTTACCTGTAATGAGACAGCAAAGTATTGCTACAATAAAGCAATCAAAATTATATCATCATTTTGTAATTTTGAAGACTATACTATTATTGAACCATCTGCTGGAGATGGAAGTTTTTACAATCTTTTTCCTACAAATAAAAGAATCGGAATTGATATTGAACCAAGATGTGATGGGATAATTCAATCTGACTTTTTGGCATGGAAACCTAATGGAAATAAAAATATCTGTATTGGCAATCCTCCATTTGGATTAAGAGGAAACCTTGCTCTAAAGTTTATCAATTATGCAGCAGAGTTTTCTGATTTTGTATGTTTTATTCTACCCAAATTATTTGATAGCAACGGCAAAGGAAGTTGTAAATCTAGGGTAAAAGGATTAAATTTAATATATTCAGAAGTAATTGATAGTGATTTTTATTATCCAAAAGGAAAGGAAGTTAAAGTAAACGTAGTTTTTCAAATTTGGTCTAAACACCATAAAGTATCTGAAGATAATATTGACTTAACTGATATTGTTAAACTTTATTCTTTGTCTGATGGAGGAACACCATCAAGCACTAGAAATAAGAAACATTTGTATAGTTGTGACTATTATCTTCCTTCGACTTGTTTCGGTAAAGAAACAATGAAAGTTTATGATAATTTTGAATCACTGCCCCATAGAAGAGGATATGGAATTGTAATACAAAATCATAAACAATTACTTGATGAGATAATTAATACTATTGATTGGTCTTCAGTAGCATTTGAATCAACAAACGGTGCCTATAATCTTAGGTTTGATTTGATTGGAAGAAGTATTTGGAATCATCTTCCCGATGAAGCAAAGAGACCAAAAATGAATATAGAAGATTACATCATGTGCCAGTCGTAGCACCGTCCATAACACCTCTCAGAGACTCACCTGATGCCCTATAATAGGGATATGAACAACACCACTCTTATGAAAGAACAAGTCCTCGATCTAATCCAACAGTATTGTGATGTTCTTCGTACTAATTTCCAAACTTATTCAATTAAACAGCACCATAATAAAATTGAACTTGGTGAAAATGTAGAGTATCATCAAAAACAGATTGATAAACTATGTGAAGGAGAAGGTCTATACAGATACTACTTTGAAAAAGGTAGGAAGTATGCACGAATCATAATGCAAACGCCAGAAGGACAGAGAAGTGCTCACGCATTTGTAGATATGAATACTGCCGATGTGTATAAGGCAGCATCTTGGAAGGGTCCAGCAAAAGGTATTCGTTACAATCTCCTTGATGATAAGTCAAAGGAAGAAATGTATAAACGTGCTGATTGGGCAGGAGCACATCTATACGCCTGAGGACACTTGCGGAACCGTCCATAACACCCCCCACAGTGCCCTTTTATCCCCTATAATACAGAGACACAAGCAAAGGAAATGACCCCAACTTCACTGTCTTTTGAAGAATTAGATGCAATTCTTGCACTTATTGAGTTTCACGATGATTGGGACGAAGTGAGTGAAATTGTAGGTACAGATGTACCTGCACTGTATGAAAAACTTTCTGAAATGAGGGATGAAGTCTGATGATTGTTTCTGAGGTATTCTATTACACTACTTCCCGTTGGGATTGGATTGAAGGTAATGTGAATCAGATGTGGATTCAAGAGATTGAGGAATCTCCTGATTGCTACAGATACGTTGCTGTTGCTTACAATCCTCGTAAGGATGTAGGTATAGTAATGTCTGAACCTCGTTGCTATGCTGATACTCTTCAATGGGTTCGTAGTTGGTGCAATTCTTTCTGCATCCTTCCTGAGTTCTCTGTTGCTGTTTGATTGGTTATGACTTACACCCAACAAATTAACGTTTTAATTGCACAAACTCTTGAGAAGTTGCAAGAGTTAAATCCAGAACGTTATGGTGTTTGGTATAGTAAACTGTATCCTCCTTTTGGTGATAAAGAGAACTGGAATGTAAAGACACTCCACACACTTGAACAACTGTTGATTGATTACGCTAACTGATTATGACCATCAACTTCACCCGTTTGTCTGTTGGTATCTACGAAGTCCAGAAGGATTCTAATACAGTTGGTTTTATTCGTAAAGCAACTGCATCAAAGTGGATTGTTGCTGATGTTGTAGATACTCCTCAACACGTTACAAAGACTCTCAAAGATGCAAAGAATGCTTGTATCAATCTAATCATCTTTGATGAAGTAGTTGACAAGGTAGAAGAAAGTAAGTATAATACCTTTGTTGAGGTTGATAGGAATAGTGTAGAAACTTCTAAGGTATTCAAAGAACCTACTCTAGACCCTATTGTGTTCTAAGGGACACTTGTGGAACCGTCCAGCATCTCTCCCAAACTCACGGGAGGGGTGCTATACTGTATGAATACAAATTGATTGATGATGCAACTCTATCCCTACCAGCAACGTGCTCTTAATGCTATTCAAAAAGCAATTAAGGGAACTTGTTATCTTCCTACTGGTGCAGGTAAAACAGTAGTGATGATGGAGGATACGCGTCAGAGGATTCTTAATGCAAAAGAACCAATGACGTTTGTTGTAGTTGCTCCTCGTATTCTTCTTGCAAATCAACTCTGTTCTGAGTTTGAAGAATACCTTAAGGGTCATAATGTTTCTTATATGCACGTTCATAGTGGAGAAACTACTCATCAATCCTCTACACGTCCTTCAGTGATTGCAGAGTACAATGATACTGCAATCGGAAGTGGTAAGCATCATATTATCTTCACCACTTACAATTCTATTCATCGGGTAAATGAAGCAGATATTAACATTGATGTAGTTTTCTTTGATGAAGCGCATCACTGTGTGAAACCTTCTAACTTTGTGGGTATTGCTCACACTTCAGCAGTTGCAGATAATGCCTATTTTTTCACTGCAACTCCGAAGTTCAATAACAGCAAGGAGTCGATGAACAATACTGATGTGTATGGCAACAACATCATCAGTATTCCTGCAAAAGAACTGATTGAGGCAGGTAGTATCATTCCTCCTCGGGTTGTGCCTTATGAAGCAGAGACCATCCGCACTAAGGAAAATGCTCCTTTTGTAGATGCAGAGAACATTGTAGGTATTCTCTCTCAGATTTCTGATTGTGATGCTCCTAAAGTTCTTGTTGCTGCACCTAGCACCAAAGTAATCTGGGCAATGTTTACTGAGAGTGATTTGCTTCAACAACTCAATGAGATGGGTTATACCATTATGCACATCACTTCTAAACACGGTGCATACATTGATAAGAAGAAAGTATCCCGTGAGGTATTCTTTGATACGATGAATGAGTTTGGTGCTGACCCAGACAAGAAGTTCATTGTGTTTCATTATTCTATTATGAGTGAGGGTATTAGTATTCACGGTCTGACGCATTGTATTATGCTTCGCAATCTTCCTTTGATTGAAATGGCACAGACTGTGGGTAGAATTATTCGCGTTCATAAAGATGATCGTAAAGCACTCCAGGATGGAACTATGAAACCCGGACAATTTGCTTTCTATAAGAAACCCTTTGGTACGATTACTATTCCTGTCAACAACAACTATGGTGATAAGATTGCCCGACAACTTCAAAATGTGATTGATACCATCTTTGTGAAAGGAGAGGTGCTTGCTGCATAAATCACTATACTCTTTAATTGAATATAATGCCTTTCACAAAAAAGTTTCCTAATTCAGGTGAAACAAAGCACATTAGAGTTCCAGTTGTTTATGCTGATCTAGTATTAGAACTTATGGAACTCTTTGAAAGTAAATTTGAATCAGAGAAGGGAAAACATCTGCTGAAGAAATATATAAGCAATCTTAGTTGAGTTTCAGTTGAGACTGTGCCACTTGTACTGGTGGCACAGTAAAAGAGCACAGTGCCCTGGTTGTGGTATAGTAGTTCTATGGTTGAGGAAGACCCAATGACTTACGTTCCACACATTCCACACGACATTCCTTATTTGCTTGTTCCTGAGAACCGAGTGAACAATGCTTTTGGTTGGTATCAAAGAAAGCAAGACCATCCAATGAACTTTCCTGCTTATGCTTATTGGATTCAAAAGTGTGAAAATGATGGGAGTGATTACTGAATAATGAACAACACCAACACAATGCTCAATAAAGTTCTGATGACTGAAGAATTGCTCAACGAAAAGCAACTCACTGCTCTTCGTGATATGCTTTATGTGTATAAAGATCTTCAAAGTGAGGTTCATAACTATCCCCCTGAAGATACCCTCTTCACTCAAACTCAATTTGAAATCTTTGACATTTTCGACATCAAATGACTTTTGCTGAAACACTTATTTCCGAAGGTTATGTCTTTGATGATGAAGATTATGATGGTTGTTATGTAAAACAAGATCTTGATGGCATTATTCATTGCTACCAAGAGGGCGAGGATGAAAATGATTGGAACTATGTTCAATTCTCACCTTCATTTGATGTTCTAAAAGAATACACAGTTTCTATTCCTAATTCTGCACAATGACGCAAGTTTCTTTTACCTCTGGTGAGTTGCTGGACATTATCTCTACACTTGAAGAGAAAGAAAATGCTCTCTATGATGCAGATGATAAACATCTTGCTGCTTATTACATGAATCTTGGAAATCAATTCCAAAAGATTTACGATAAACTCCAAGAGTTTGTTCCTGAAAACCGAGTTGCTAATCTTGTCCTTGCTGTGAATTGATGACTATGAAACCTAGATTCCGTGCTGTATTAGAAATGGCAATCGAGGAAGGTGTTAGGTTCGGATACAACCGTGCTTTCAAGCATAATCCAGAACCACACATTGATGCTATTACTGATAGCATCGTGACCGAAATCTTTAATTCACTTGACACTTGGTTTGAGGATGTAAATGATGTTGAAAACTAAAATGAATCCCGAAGTTAAGCAAAAGTGGATTGATGCTCTGCGTTCTGGTGAATACGAGCAAGGCAGTGAGAAACTCCGCAGTGTGAGTGGTTATTGTTGTCTTGGTGTTCTTTGCGACATTTATGCAAAGGAAACCAATACTGAGTGGGAGTTCCGAGGTAATGAAGAAACTAATCTTCAACCAATGGACTATTGGTATTTTGATGACCAGAGTGAGTTTCTGCCTGAATCAGTAATGGATTGGGCAGGTCTTAGTCTTAATTGTCTTGTGGTGAAAATTGATGTTGAAGAAGATGATGAAGACCCTTGGTTTTATAATGAGGGACTTGCAGAACTGAACGATTCAGGTTATACTTTCAATGACCTTTCTAAACTAATTGAAGCGCAACTGTGAGTGAGTCTAGTGTTGAGATGTGCCACTTGTAGTAGTGGCACACTAAATGAGCACAGACCCCAAAGTGTGGTATTGTATATGGGTGGTGAGGGACGGACCTGATCCACCAGTTCTCTATTCTCTACAACAATGCAACTGACTAATTCTTTTCCTCCTGTGGACGCAATGGTAAAGAAAATCCAAGAGTTTGATTATGTGAAGTTTTGTGATAATGTAGTTGAGTTTTCTGCCACTGCTTATGCCATTGTAGTTGGTGTGTTCTCCTATGTTTGGACTGCATTTCAACTGTGGTGGGATGATAATGGTGAAGCAACGCAAGTTAATCTCATTCGCTTTGTTGTGAATGTAATTGACTTCATCGCTGCGATTGTGATTGCTACTCCCAAAGTTTATCGTTGGGTGAAACTGAATAGCAATCGCTTGGTTGATGCTCTGTTCTTCCAATACACTTTCGCTTGATGATGACACAAACTCAATGGGATGATCTTTACATCAAACTCTACGAAGCGTATGAGTTTGTGTCACTGAAAGATGAGCAAGTTCGCTCTACTCTTGGTGATGCACTTGACCGACTGATTGACATTAACCCTCGCAACAAAAACTGATTATGTTCCGCACACTTTCTGAACTTCGTGACTCTATCAACCGTATGATTGAGAGTCAAGGTGAGAACGCTCCCTGTGCTGCGTTTGTATTCACTCAACACGATGTCTTTGAGTTCAATGAGGAAACTAATCAAGAGGACTATTTCTCTACACTTTTCACTCAAGATGTGCTCGCTGATGTAGGTGGTTCTTCCTACATTTACGAACAGGTTGGTGAGATGATTGATGAAGCAATTCGTCTCCGTAAGGGTATGGAAATCTATCAGGATTCTGTGAAATTTTGACGCTGATGTGCCACTAATCCTTGTGGCACAATACACTCCCCAAACCCCCTCTGGGGGTGCTACAATTACGAAGTAATCAAGGTTAAACACCAAATGACTGCAACTCAAATCCAACTGAAAGTTGAAACTGAAGACTTCATCACTCATCTTCTTGAAGAAAACTATGGTGATGAAGACATTTATGAGTTCATCAACGAGCACGGTGAAGATAACTTTGTTGAGTACTACGAGCAATATGTAGAACTCGGTGAAGAGAACTCCTACGGTGCAGTTGATGCTTTCATTGCTGAGTTTTCTCTGCAAGATCTTGACAACTTTGAAGATGCTTATCGCGGTGAATGGAGTTCTAAAAGTGAGTATGCAGAAAACTTTGTAACTGATTGTTATACTACCAATCTGCCTGGTTTTGTTGAGATTGATTGGGAAGCAACTTTCGACAATATGGATTGTGTTTATGTCGATGGATTTGTGTTCGATACTCAATTCTGATACATTAGTTTCTCAACTCCAATTCACTTCGATTTAATCACTCAATGAAACTTCAATCTAAAGATGGAAATATGGTGGTGGATTTCTACCCCATCAAAACTCCGATGGGTGATGTATCTAAAGAGTGGTTCTTGAAGACTTTGACATTTATGGGTAAAAGTCAATCCAAGAAGTTTCTCAACCGAGTTGAAATGAATCTTGAGGTTCAAGAGTATCTCAATCACACTATTCCGTATGAAGTTGTGGACTTCAATACGATTCCTCAACTTACCAATCCTTTCGCTGAGGTTTGATGATTACTTTGGTAATTGGTGGAGTTATTCTTTCCACCTTTGCAACAATGTTTTATCTTGAAGATAGAGATGGTGGTGGTCTTTATGATCCCGACCCATCTGCATCTTATCGACACAAAAAATCAAACAAATGAGAATTGCATTTCTGATTGCTACTCTAGCATTAGGACTTCGCGTTGGTCTTGCTGCTCATGCTACCGTGAATGAGTATCAAGAACATCAAGCAGATCGCTTCTGTCAAATTGACCCTAACTACTGCAAATAATGCAATTCCAAGTTACTGAAATTGAGTTTGATTTTGATGATGAATGTCCGTATTGTGGCGAGAATCAATCTCCAGAACATGATGCCGAATGTGATGGATTCTTGGAGTTTGATTATGTCACTCAAGCAACAATCGGTCAAATCTGGGAGGCAGATGATGAAGATGATCTAGTTGAAGAGATCACAACTGCCTACGGTTGGTGTATCAAATCTCTTGATTATCGTCACGTTCTGAAATGACCTATCAGGATTTGCTTTTCTTTCTTCAAACTCTTGATCATCAGCAACTCAAACGTCAAGTTGCAATTTATGATGAAGAGTGTGATTTGCTAAAGGATGCAACTTCTTTGCGAATTACCGCATATGAAACTCCAACGGTCATTGATAAAGATTACCCATACCTGGTAGTCTGAGCGATTCTCAACAGTTTCAGATGGACCGTCGATGAGATTGCGGCGGATGACCTAGGACACCTGGACCCCTAAATTGCAGGAAAATCCCAAATCAACAGTTTCACACGAGACTGCAATGGGACGGCATCCTGCGGTGGGGGGTGCCTGGGTTGCAGGCGGAATCGCAGAAAAACCAAAGTTTTTCAACGGTTTCACTATGTGTCCCGCATAGGACTCAGGGGGGTTGGTGCTTTCAAGCAAAATCCAGTCTCAATAAGTCCAATTATGAGATGTGCCACTTGTTCTTGTGGCACACTAAATGAGCACAGACCCCAAAAAGTGCTATATTAAAAGGGTGGAGGGAGTCACGCCCCGCCTCAAACGTCAAACTAACACAAACTACAATGACTGTTGATTTCTCTAAGGATGTTATGCTCGGTATGCTCCGCAAAGGTGCTACTGGCACTCAACTCCTGGATATTCTGAATGTCCTGGTTCCTGAGCAAATTGAACTCACCCGTGAGTATGTTTGTGAGCAACTAGGAATTGCTGATTGTCCTGAGAATGATGATGAGATTGCTGCTTATATGGCAGCGGTCTGAGTTTAATTTGGGGGGAGATTATTCTCCCCTCTGTGGGGCAATTTAGTTCAGTGGTGGAACAAGAGATTCATACCCTCTATGTCGGTGGTTCGATTCCACCAATTGCTACTTTATTCTTTTACTTTTGATTCCAATGTTTGTTATTTGCCCCAAGTCTTTTGATTTGATTGATGCAGAGTGGTTTGATAATTTTTATGAAGCAAAGGAAGAGGCACTTGATTGGAGTGTTGAACTTGCTGGTGAAGATGTAATTGTATATGAAGCAATCGAAGAAGATGAAGGTGCTTATGACTTTCAGAAACGATATTCTATTTGTGCTTGATGAGAACTAAAACACTCACATTCAAATCGCCAGATCGAATGAAAGTTATTGCACTGATTTTTGTTGTTTCGTTTATATTGTCTCCAAGTATAAGGAATCTAACTGCAAATACACTTTACACTGTTGCTGACATTATAAGCACAACTCGGTGAGTCTAGTGTTGAGATGTACCACTTGTACTGGTGGCACAGTAAATGAGCACGGTGCCCAAAGTGTGGTAGATTAAGAAGGTGGAGGGAGTGAGTCCCTCCCGAGTCCAATTCTTCATTTTATTATGGATCGCGCACAAGTTATTGCAAAGATTCAGTCCATTCTGAAACTGCAAGAAAATACCACTTTTGATGGTGAGGCATCCGCTGCCGCTGCAATGATTGATAAACTGTGCAAACAGTATGGTATTACAATCAATGAGGCAACTGAAACTCAAGTTATTGATGAAGAGTTTCTCACTTTCAAGCGTGTTAATGCTGCACTGAGTCTTCTGCTTAATGCTGTTGCAAACTTCTATGATGCAAAAGCATATCTGAAGAATGGCGATACTAAATCCATTCAGGTAATCGGTTCTGAGGCACAACAAATCCAAGTGCGCCTCTATTATGATTACCTGGTGCAGGTGATGGAGAAAGAAGTAGAAGTTGCACATAAAGCAGAAAAGATTCTTTCTTCTCTGCGCGGTGATACTGTTTCTCGCAGTTTCAAGATTAACTTCCGCAAAGCATTTGCTGAGAAAGTATCTCTGCGACTGCAAGAAATGAAACAGGAAGAGGGTCGAGTTCATGATGATGCTGATGCAGTGAAAACCAAACTCTCTGCTATGCGATTCGGTCGCGCAAAGAAAATGAATGGCGCAAGTGGTGCTGGTGCTTATGCTGGTTCTAATGTTGGTGCTGGTGTTTCTTTGAACCGTCAAGCATCTGGTTCTGTTGCAAAGCAACTGTGCGGTGTGTGAGTTATACACCTCCATTCTCATTCCTTCTTAATTCAAAATGCCACAAGTACAGATTACTGAAATTGAGTTCGACCTGGACACACTTGATAGTATCCAACAACCGAATATGAAAGAATCGCTGCAAGAAGAGTATGTGGGGCAAATATATGACCTCGATATGTGTTGTTATGAGGAAGTGAATGATGAGACTGTATGTGATTGTTTAGTTCAAGAGATTGCCAATCAATCAGGTTTGTATATCAACCTGATTAACTTTGATTACGTCCTTTCCTGAGATTACAAAATGAACGCACAACTGACTGTTGATGAGTGTAAAGTGATGTGGGTCGTTGGTGCATTGGAACGACTTGCAACTCTGGGACTACTTTCACCCGATATTCCAACTCGACTCACTGCTGATGCAATTGATATTTTTATTGAAATTGACCGTGATGTAGACTTACTTTTCTCAAGCGATTATGAAATTGCAAGTATTTTCCGCGAAATTGCATCTACGTTCAATGAACGTGAAGTTGATGAAAATGATATGAGAAGTATTGTAAATCTGATTCTTGAGTTTAAGAATAATCGCACTGAGATGGTGAAGTATGCACTCTCGCATCAAATCATCTGAGTCCAATGATACGCTGTGCCACTTGTACTGGTGGCACAGTAAAAGAGCACGGGGGTCAAATTGTGGTATTCTTAAAGGGTGGAGGGAGCAGGTCTCACTGTCCCACCCGAGTCCCATTGTTTATTCTTTATGACTTCTTTCACTGTTGTTAAGAAAGGCGAAGAGATTCAGTTTGATTCTTCTTTTGCTGATGTGAATGAGGCGAAAGATTATCTGAGTAAGCATATGTCTTTCAATGACTTTGCAATGCAACTGGTGGAGAAGAAGAAACTTTCTGAAAAGCAAGTTGCTTGGGTTCACTATCTTGCAACTCAAGATGTGATTGATGCTCAAACTCCTGTTGAGTTTGGTCCTTACAAGCAACTGGTAAATAAGATGTATGATGCAGGTGCATATCGTGCGACTAAGTTTCAAGTGCGACTGCCTGGAATTACTCTTTCCACGGTAACTAAAGGTGCCAACATTGGTTGTGTTTATGTCTTCGAGAACAACAACTATGTGGGTAAGATTACTGCTACTGGTGATCTGAAAGGTAATGCTTCGGAAGATGTGCTGAATCTGCTGGAAGATGCCAATGATAATCTTCTGCAACTGGCAAAGATTTATGGTCACGAGACTGGTTCTTGTTCCATTTGTAGTCGCACATTGAATGATCCTCTCTCGGTGCAAATGGGAATTGGTCCTATTTGTGCAAAGCGCCTTGCCTAGTTCTTATTCATCTGTCCCACATAACCACAACTCCAATGTTCGATCAACTTCAATTCAAAGCACATCATCTTCCTGGTGCAATTCAAGGAAGGTATAAGTTCAGCAATGGATGGAGTATTTCTGTTGTTGCTGGACTTCCTGGTTGTGGATTGTATGGTAGTGTATTTGATGGCACTTTTGAAGTTGCAATTATTCGACCGAATGGTAATATGACTGAAGATGTAATTGGATGGAATACTAAAGATGAAGTTTCTGCAATGATGAAAGTTCTTGTGCAATTATGAACACAGAAGACCAGGTTAAACTGTTAATGCAACGGATTCGAGAACTTCAGAAAGAGAGGGACAATGTACCTAAACATCAAGTTCAGGTAATTGAATCTATTACTGAAGACATCAATTACTATCAGAATCAAATTAACTTTTTACTCACTGAAAATGTCCAAAACTCATCGCAACTACGGTAACAAATATCCTTATCGCAAACCAAAAACATTCAATGAGCGCAAACAGTTAGAAACATTGTTGCATGATGATGAAGTACAACTGAGCAATCGGGAAAAAGCAAAAATCAACTCTCTTCCCACTGTTTATGATGATATTGTGAAGAGTGGATTTTATGAAGAGTATAACTGGAAGCATTACTGGGATTGTTAAACACACATGAAAATCACAACCACTCAAACTCTCAAGCATTTGATTGAAGAACTGGAAGCAGATCTAAATGATCTTGCAATTCAAATGAATGATGAAGTTGATGCTCATTGTTTAGATGATAATGATGATGGTTGGCATGAAACTCATATGGAGCAATTAAATGATGAGTATGAAGAGAAACAAGAACATCTGAGTAATCTTAAAACTCTGTTGAGTTCTCTACTCTTTCAAGGGTGAGACGGCATACCCATAAGGGATGCTGATAGTTAGAAGAACCCAAAGTGTATCAGGGCGAACTACGGCACACCCTACCCCCATGCTATGATGAACGGAGTTCAGAGTTAAGGAATGACTACTGCTCAACGGATGGAACGTCAATTCTTTATTTCTTTCATTGAACTTGTAAATGAAGTCCAAAGTGCAAAGACTAAACTTCCTTCACAAGTTAAGTCTTACAAAAAGTCTGCATGGGTAAAACAAAATCACAATCCCCGACAGAAAGTTGATGCTCTGTCCCGCGTTTGATTTTTACCCCACCCCATAACATCCAAACAACAAACAAAATGATCATTAAGTACACTTTCGACATTGAAACTCAACAACCTGCATATGCAATTTGTAATCATCAACATCAATGTGGTTATGTGACTTATGATATTACAAAAGCAATTCAAGCAGCACAATGTAAGGATTTCGCACAACTGCAACAACTCATCAATGCCTGAAATGTACGAAGTTACTTATCAAACTCCTTACAACAATCAAGAGTGGAGAAGTCAATACTTTAACACTAAAGAAAAAGCGCAATCAATGGTAGAGTTTTATAGATCTTGTGGATCACCTGCTAAACTGATTAAACATAAAGTAAGTAACTGAAATGACTGAATTGATTTTTAATTTCACACCTGAAGAATTAGAAGTTCTTCAATCAATCATTTCATTCATTGATGATGTAGGTATTCCTGACCACATCAATCAAAATGCTTATGATTCATTATTCAATAAGGTAATGAGTAACTGATGAAAAAGAAAACCAAAATCGAACTGCTCTCAAAAGCACAAACAGGAAATGAACTTCTTATTATTCTCAATTACTTCAAATGATTGATTCAGTAAAACTTCATTCAACTCTGTTTCAAATCTGCAATACTGATGAGAATGTACTTCAACAAGTATTGGATGAATATGTGAGTTCATTGAATGATACTGAACTTAGAACACTTGAAAGGTTTATTGTAATGCACGATTCAACACTTGATCTTTTCTGTCAGCATGAAGATGAAAATTATGCTGATGAATATGCAATGGAATTAGAAAGGAAAGCAGCAGAATTAGAAGTAACTGTTGATTACTATGTGATGGAGTTTATTTAATATAATATTATCGTTATATTAAAAAATGTATTAAAAAACATATATGTGATGATTGTTTGTATAATGATTAGTATTGAATAATGGTATTGATATGAATTCTTATTAGTTGTTGATATTGATATGAATTCTTATTAGTTGTTGATATTGATATGAATTCTTATTAGTTGTTCTAAACCTTATTAAATGCCGGTTCTTATCGTTAAATGCCAGTTCTTATCGCGGTCTTAAAGTTAATTAAATGCCGGTTCTTATCGCGGTCTTGGCTTGCATTATACCAGCACTCGGTGATTTTGTCAATACCGGGAAGACACATAAAATACTGGCACACCTCACATAAACATAATATAACGATACTGTTATAACTTATGAGAATGGGTTATCTATAAGATTTCCCAGATATCGGGTAATACTTATAAACACTCCCAGACACCTCTGTATGCCCCTGCAAGGCACTTATAAACACTCTCAGGGGTCAGAGTACCTAATAAGACTTAATTCAATCTTTTGTCATAAAGACCTGACATAAGATGCAAATGTGAAAATAAGACTTATAAATAAATCACCTATTCAAATTCAATAGAGCAGCTCTTGAACTTTCCTACGGGATCAAAAGGTAACAAACTGACAGAAAGAGAATAGAAACATCAAACACTGATGGTTTATATGAAAGGCGAACAGGGTTTAATATAAGATTTCCCGATGTGCCAAATGCCCGATGAAGAATATCAAACTCTTTCGTGATTAGGTACTTTCCGTGCCATTGAATTACTTACAATCAATGCTAAACATAAAGAATCAAAAATTCATTCGTGTTTAGATAGATTTCGTATGGCTTTTTATAATATCAAACACACAATGAGATAACAACTCAAAGTTTGTTCGTGATTAGATAAGATTCGTACAGAACAATCATCACTTACAAGACTAAGCAGAATGAAATCAAAAATTCATTCGTGTTTAGATAAGATTCGTATTGCAATTTAATTTGATAGGATTATCAGAGCATTTGCAAATAAAAAGATTCGTGTATAATTAAGATTCGTTGTAGAGAATTCCTTGACAGGGGTAATAAGGTCTGGTAGAATTTACAAGTAGAGTTTATTCGTTCTTCCGTCTTATGGCAACTTCTTCTCTCACAGCACAAAAGAATAAGTATCGTATCACGTTAGAACTCAACGTGAATGAAGATTTTAATCCTCATCAGATTGATTGGAATAAACTCTTTGACCTTGAGAGTAATGAATACGTTAAGAGTTATGTAGAAGATCTTAACGTGCGTTGGTAATTAGAATACACTTGTAGTTTCTCTGAGTGTATTATACTCAACGACAGTAAGATACATCGCTTGGTAAATGTATTCGTTTATTATTATTACTTTGTCTGATTGTTTATATTCTCTCAGAGCAACTTAATTCTTTATACTTATCATTATTCGTCGTTAATTGGCAGCAGTTCGTATAAAGAATAGGCAATTCTTATTGTATAAGTAGCGTAATTGTTGGGGATTCGTATAAAGAACTGCGTTGTTTTATTAGAATAACGCAGTGATTTGGGGCAGTTAATATAAAATAGACGAATAATGATAGTTATTCGTTGTCAGTTTGTTATTCGTTATAGCAGTTATTTGATTTTATTGTTGATTGTTTATATTTTGCGTTGCCGCCCCCGTTTATAAAAAATCGATAAGTCCCTAACCTACACTGTATGTCTTTTTCGACCTCTATTTCACTTTCATAAAAAAAAAATTCCCAGAAAAAAATGGCACCAAAGAAGAAAGCAAATTGTCACGGTTGGGGAATATTCGGAGGAAAGCACAAAAGAAATAAAAGTTGTGCCACTGGAATATTTCGGACGCCTGCACAAAAAAGAGTATCATCAAAAAGAAAAAGGAAATGAGATCTCACCCATATTGGAATTTTTGGAGAGTAGTTTTTGCTGGTTGGTTAATTCGCCATCCCGCAAAATGCTTTAAGATCATTGGAGTTCCTCTGGGGATTTTAATTGTTATAATATATAAGTCGATAGTAAATTAAGTTTTACCACAAAAAATTTTCGAAAAAAATTTTTTTATGAAAAACCAAGAGAGAATATATCACATATACGCAAAGGATAAGTGCATATATCACAGTCTATCGGAAGAAAAGTTTTCCGAGACTTGGGAGATGCTGCACAGAATGGTTGATTTACTTGATTTAAATCTTACAAAGGATGATTTAAATTATGAAGAACTTTATCTTAATATGGAAGCAGTTTTAAATTCCTCACATTGACAATCACATATATACAATGTTAAAATTGAAATGAAGGTTTATTAATTTTTATGTCCAAAGGATTTACTGTTAAGGCTGCATCCCCTCAAAAATCAGCAGAAGAGTGGGACTATGATGCTATTAAAAAAAGAATGAGAGGTAAGAGCATTGTCTTTTGTCTTCCTGGAAGAGGATGTTCTTTCATCTTTCTAAAAGCATTCGTACAACTTTGTTTTGATCTAGTACAAAATGGAATGAGTATTCAGATTTCTCAAGACTACTCTTCAATGGTAAACTTTGCACGATGCAAGTGTCTTGGCGCGAATGTACTCAGAGGTCCAAAGCAAGTACCTTGGGATGGAAAACTTGAATATGATTATCAACTCTGGATTGATAGTGATATTGTTTTCGATTCTAACAAGTTCTGGCAACTCTGTGATATTGCTTTCCCCGCAGAAGAAGAGGAGGAGCGTGAAATTGTCGCTGGTTGGTATGCAACTGAAGACGGACACACAACCTCTGTCGCACACTGGTTAGAAGAAGATGACTTCCGTAAGAACGGTGGAGTCATGAATCATGAGACCGTTGAATCTATCTCAAAGCGTCGTAAGCCATTCACTGTAGATTATACAGGTTTTGGTTGGGTTTTGATTAAGAAAGGTGTCTTTGAAAATCTAGAATATCCTTGGTTTGCTCCAAAGATGCAAGTCTTTGAGTCTGGTGCCGTTCAAGATATGTGTGGTGAAGATGTATCATTCTGTCTTGATGCAATTGATGCAGGATTTAAGATTTGGTGCGATCCTCGCATTAGAGTCGGACATGAGAAAACTCGTATTATCTGATGATAAAATACAACGTACTTTATCAAGCACGTAAAATTTATACAGATCTCACTGCAGAAGAATGCAGTGAGATCATTCAAGACTTCGCTGAGCGTTTTTACTTAGGTGAAGATATTGATCCAAATTTAATTGAACTGGAGGAAATTTATGGCTAAAGGTGGAAGTAATAAGACGGTGTTTGAACCTGGAGCACCTAAGAAAACACGTCAAGGACGTTCTCCTCGCACACTACTCAGTGCAACCTCTCGCAATGGACGAAAGAAAAAGTATAGAGGTCAAGGAAAATAAATGCTCCAATTAGATCCATAAAGCCCAGTCATTACCCCAAAGGGTCTTGGCTGGGCTTTTTTTGTAATTGATCGTTCTCAGGAACACAATTTAGAATGGGTTGTCTTTTTAGATGACACAGGTGAATGTTGGACTTTTACCAATTCCCAAATTAAAATACAAAGAAACTATACAATGGAAAGACAAAACTATGAAACTAAAATTTAAGATAAATCATAATATGGACTAGAAAAAATTATGTACCATTTCAATCCTCTATATGAATTGAGTTCCATTCATATAGAGGATTTATGGGTATATAATAAACTCTTTCTATCACACTCTCTAAGGTATCTGTGTGGTCCTGTAGGGACTTCTGTACCATCTCCAGACCATTATATCGTCCGACCAAGTATTAATTTACTCGGTATGGGACGATTTTCTCGTATAGAGTGGATTGATAGATATACCGATCATTTCCATCCATCAGAGTTTTGGTGTGAAATATTTCATGGAGAACACATTAGTGTTGATTTTAGAGATAAAAAGGCACAATTAGTTGTTTTGGGTGATAGATATGATAATAAATCATTGTACAAATGGAAAAAATGGACTAAGATTGATAGAGATATTGAATTTCCTTCAACTTTAAACAATTTGAAAGGGAATTATGAGTGGATTAACTGCGAATTTATCGGAAATAAACTTATCGAAGTACATTTTCGCCAAAATCCAGACTTTCGATATGGCAATACTGTTGCAATTCCTGTTTGGAAAGGTGATAAGATAGAAAAAATAGAAAATTATACCTTTGTTAAAGACGAAGACTATCTAAGAAAAGGGTTTTACATCAATACCCGGGATAGTAACCCCGTAAAAAGTTCTGATTTTAACGAATCAGGAGCGCACAATGTCCAAAAAAATTGATAAAGATCAAAATTTTATGAAAAATGAGTGGGGAACTCGATATTTGAGTAGTGAATATGGTTGGGAAGACCAAATTAATAAGCAAAAGATGCTTCGTGAGATTGCAAACGATGATCTAACTCCCAAAAAACACGATTTTTATCATCAAAACGAAATTCATGCCAAAATTAGAAATGATTCTGACTATGATGATTGGGAATATGGCACTGAACCACTTTATGAATCAAAAAATTCCTAATAAATAAGATAGATTTAAAATAATTCATGCCTCTAGAACGGGTAAGTCAAGGATTTAAAGACGTTAGTATGACTTTTCAGACCAATCCTCTGAATAATGATCTCATTGCACTAAAAAATGAAACTGCAATCTCCCGTTCTATTAAGAATATTGTTTTTACTCTTCGGGGAGAAAAGTTTTTTAATGAAAATTTTGGTTCCAACATTTCAAAAGTTCTCTTTGAAAATATAGATGAGATTACGTCATCAATCATTGCAGATGAAATTAGGCAATCGATAATAAATTATGAACCAAGAGTTAGACTGATTGATGTTCAAATTTTTCCAGACTATGATAATGGTTCTTTTGATGTGAGTATTTTATATAATATTATAGGAGTGGACGTTGCTTCACAACAATTACAATTTGTATTGCAATCTACCAGGTAAATGTCATTAATAAATTTTTCAAATCTGGACTTTGACCAGATTAAAACAACACTTAAAGATTATTTAAAAGCAAATTCTAATTTTATTGATTATGATTTTGAGGGATCTAATCTTTCAACAATTCTTGATGTTTTGGCGTACAATACCTATATAACTTCATATAATGCGAACATGGTTGCAAATGAAGTTTTTATAGACAGCGCAACTCTTAGAGAAAATGTGGTTTCTCTTGCTAAAAATATAGGATATGTACCAAGGTCTAGAAAGGCAGCATCTGCAACGGTGAGTTTCTTTGTTGATGTATCGAATATTTTTCCAAAACTATCTTCTCTTACCTTAAAAAAAGGTCCAGTTGCAACATCCACCAATTCCTTTGAAAATAACTCATTTGTTTTTTCAATATTAGATGATATTACAGTTCCAGTTGTTAATGGAATTGCTTCCTTTGACAATATAAAAGTTTACCAGGGAATTCTCATATCAAATAATTTTACATACTCTTCTAGAAATCAATATCAAAGATTTATTCTACAAAATCTCGGTATAGACACAGATTTAATATCCATAAGTGTTAGAAATAATGAGCAATCATCAATAGTTCAAAAATACACATTTCAAGATAGTCTTTTTGATATTAATAAAGAATCTAGAATATATTTTTTACAAGAAATAGAAGACGAAAGATATGAAATTATTTTTGGTGATGGAGTATTTGGGAAAAAACTTGATGAAGGAAATTACATAACTATCAATTATATTACTTCAAACGGCGATAGTGCAAATGGAGTTTCTCAGTTCGCTTTTTCTGGTAGATTAACATATACAAGAAATTCCATAGAATATACGGTATCAACGGGAATTTCTCTAATAACCACTATCTTACCATCGTCTGGCGGAGAAAATATAGAATCGGTAGAATCAATAAAAAAATATGCACCTAGAATATATGCCTCTCAAAATAGAGCTGTCACAATAAATGATTACGAAACTTTAATACCTTCCAGAATATACAAAGAAACGGAATCTATATCAGTTTTTGGTGGGGAAGATTTGGTGCCGCCACAATACGGAAAGGTTTTTATAAGTATCAAACCAAAATTTGGCGATTTTATTCCAAATCTTATAAAAGAAGAAATTAAGTTAAAGTTAAAAAAATATGCAATATCTGGTATAGTTCCGGAAATACTAGATCTCAAATATATTTATCTTGAGGTAAATTCAAAAGTTTATTATAATACAAACTTATCACCATCTTCCGAATATATATCAAGCATTGTTCAGCAAAATGCATTAAAATACTCAAAGTCTACGGAATTGAATCAATATGGAGCAAGATTTAAATATAGTAAATTTTTAAAAATAATAGATGATAGTCACGAATCAGTTACTTCAAATATAACAACACTTCAAATGAGAAGGGATTTGAGAGTATCTTTAAATACTTATGCAGAATATCAAATTGGATTTGGAAACGAATTTCATATAAAAAACCAAAATGGTTATAACATTAAAACATCGGGATTCAAAATTGATGGATTATCTCAAACTGTTTATATAGGAGATATTCCCAATACAGACCAAACTACAGGGTCTTTGTTTTTATTTACGATAAATTCTATAAATTCAACTTCCCCAATAATTTTAAGAAGAAATATTGGAAATATTGATTATAAAAAAGGTATATTGACGATAAATCCAATTAATATTTTATCTGGAAAGATAAAAGATGGTCAAACAATTATCGAAATATCTGCTGTCCCAAAATCAAATGATGTTGTGGGAAAACAAGATCTTTATTTACAACTAGATATTAATAACAGTATTTTTGATACTGTTATTGATAATATTTCATCTGGATTGGACCCCTCAGCATCAAATTACATTATATCATCAAGTTATAACAACGGAAATTTAGTAAGATCATAATAAAATGCTAGAAAAAAGAATTCAAATCAAAGACATTGTAAGTAATCAACTTCCACAGTATGTGAAAGAAGATTATCCTCTTGTTGCAGAATTTCTTAAACAGTATTATTTGTCCCAGGAATTTCCGGGTGGTCCTGCAGATTTAATACAAAATATTGATAGATACGTAAAAGTAGATAACACAACAGAACTGACAGATTTTGTTCTTTTACAATCCGATATTTCTAGTATAGAAGAAAACATATCAGTAGATTTTTTAAATTTTGAACAAAATCAAATTGATTTTCCAAACAATTATGGTTTAATATCAATAGATGATGAATTAATTTTATATGAAAATAAAACTCAAACTGGATTTGAAAATTGCCATAGAGGATTTAGTGGTATAATATCTCATAAAAATGTAAATGTTGGAATAGCTTCTACTTACAGGCTTCGTCCCTCTGACGAATTAATTTTCAAAAAATCAGATTCATCTTCACATAAATCCGGTGCAAAGATTTATAATTTAAGTTCTTTATTTTTAAAAGAATTTCTACTCAAATTAAAATATCAATTAACACCAGGATTTGAGAATAGAAGTTTTGTTGAAAGAGCGAACGAAGCAACTATTATTAAACAAATAAAAGATTTTTATAGAAGTAAAGGTACAGATCAATCGTTTGAAATTCTGTTCAGATCTTTATATGGTGAAGATGTAGAAGTATTGCGTCCAAAAAATTTCCTTTTTAGACCTTCAGACGCTCAGTATAAAATAACAAATGATTTTATTATAGAAAAGATATCTGGTCCGATAGAAAAAATTAGAAATCTTACATTATTCCAAAATGAATATTTAAATATTACAAAAGCTTATGGTACAATAACTGAACCTCTCGAAGAAATAGTTACAAGCGATGGTAAAATATTTTATAAGTTAAAAATTGATGGGGGATATAATAGAGACCTAATATATGACGGTGCCATTTATGGAGGGTTTTCTGTACATCCAAAAACTAGAGTTATTGGAAACTATAATACACAATCAACTACAATAGATGTTGATTCTACTGTAGGATTTCCAAATAAAGGTGAATTTTTAGTAAATTATGAAGATGGTACACAAGGTGTAGTTTCATATAATTCTAAAAGTTTAACTCAGTTTATTGGATGCTCTGACATTACAAAAAATATTTTAGATAATTCCACAATTGGAGTTAACACCTATGCATATGCCAACACAGAAGATGGTGAAGAAATTAGAGTAAGAATTGTTTCTACTTTAAATGATGTAGAAATTCCCAATGATAATATTTTGTTCAGTGAAGGAGATACTATTAGAATAAAAACACTTGGTTTTGAAGATGGTGATGCAAGGTCAAATGAATGGATATTTAACTTACCTATTGTTTATGATGTAGAGTCTTATAATATAATTGATGATTTTGATAATACTTATTCATTAACTTTAAAAGATAATCATAATTTAAAAGTCGGCGATACTTTACAAATTATTGATAATTTAGGTAACAAAAAGCAATCCACTATAATTGATGTAACTTCAGATAAAACTATTGTTATTTCCGGGCAGGGATTTTTACCACAAGGTTTGTACACAGTAAAAAGAAATATTTTAAAAGGAAATTCTTCAAAATATTCATATATTGGAGAAACATCGACCGATATTCAAAATGTCTATACAAATAAAAACAATGACCTATTAATATCATCTCCATCTATTCCATATTATCCAAACACTGAATTAAATTCAAACAATAGATCTGTTTATTTTTCTGGATCTTACATTGCAGGATCCACAATCTTCAAATTAACGTCTACTATTGATCATGGATTTTATACGGGAGATTGTGTCTATTATACGCCAGAAAAAGAAACAATACAATCTAGAGATATTGATGGAAGTATAAACAATTTTGAAATAATATCATCTTCTCTATTCGATGAAGGAATTTATTTTATTAAAAGAATTGATAAAAACAATATTAAACTATCGAAGAGTAAATCCGATATTCTATATGAAAAATATGTATCTCCAGAAAATGATATTGTAATTAATAATAATAAAATAGAACCTATACAATTTAGCGGTAAAACGATAAAATCGCAAAAATTATTGAGAAAAATTTCTACTCCAATTGCATCAGAAAAATTAGAACCAACATCTCACGGATTTACTGGTATTTTAATCAATGGTACGGAAATTTTAAATTATAAGTCAAAGGATAAAATCTTCTTTGGACCCTTAGAAAAGATTGATGTAATTTCGGGAGGATCCGATTATGACATAATAAATCCTCCAACATTAATAATCTCAGACTCAGTGGGAAGTGGTGCTACTGGACATTGCTCAGTTTCTGGATCTTTAAAAGAAATTCGCATATTAAACCCTGGTTTTGATTATTTGGAAGACCCAATTGTCAAAATTACCGGAGGTAATGGAATTGGTGCCGTAGCTAAATGTAATACCAAATTAATCACACACAAATCCACGTTTAATTCGGAAAAAAGTTCTGGATTAGTTGGGATTGGTAGCACTATTTCTACTATTGGATTTTCTACTTATCATAAATTTAAAAATGGAGAAGAAGTAATATATAAAACCAACTCTCATACTGCAGTTGGTGGATTATCTACAGATTCAAAATATTATGTTTCCACAGTTTCAACGACAAAAATAAAATTACACAAAACGCTAGGTGATTCTATTTCAGGAATAAACACAATAACATTGACTAATCACGGAATAGGAAATCATGATTTTGAATCTGTAAATCGGAAAAGAATTTTATCGTCCATAAGCGTAGAAAATACGGGAAGTGGATACCAAAATAAAAAAAGAACGGTTTCATATTCGGGTATTAATATTGCCTCAGATATAATAACAATAGAAAATCATGGTTTTCTTTCTGGGGAAGTTGTAAAGTACACCACTACAGGAACTGTTATCGGTGGATTGGTACAAAATAAAAATTATTATGTATTAAAAATAGATGATAATCAGTTCAAACTATGCGAAATTGGAACTGGTAGTTATGTTCAAGATTATTTTTATAATACAAGTCAATTTGTAAATCTTACTTCAAAAAATTCTGACATTCATGTATTTAATTATCCAGATATTGAGGTTGAAATAATTGGAAACGTTGGATTATCTTCACAATATAAAGCGCAAATTGATCCCATTTTTAGAGGTGAAATAACTTCATTTCATTTAGAATCAAAAGGTTCTTCTTATGGTCTTGAAGAAGTATTTAATATTGAAAGACAACCTTCTCTTAACATTTTGTCTGGTTCCGGATCAGAATTTGATGTAGTAGTTTCAGGTGGACGTATACAAAAAGTTCTCATTAATTCTGTTGGTCAAAATTATACGTGTTCGCCAGATTTAATTGTAGTTGGAGATGGAAATGGTGCAGTATTAACTCCAGTAGTTTTAAATAATCAAATAGTTGATGTTAAAATTATTGAACCAGGTGCAGGATATTCTCCCAACAATACAAGAATAATCGTTTTTCATCCGGGAAGTGGTGCAAAATTCGCTTCAAAAATTAAAACATGGACTGTAAATTTATTTGCAAAATATTTGAACACATTTACAGAAGATGATGGATTTTTAAGTAGTGGATTAAACGATCAATATGAAATTCAATATTGCCATCTATACGCTCCAAGAAAATTAAGACAAATCTTATATTCTAGAGATCAATCAGGAAAAATTTTATTTTCAAATCCAGACTTAAAGTTTTCCAGAAACAAAGAAATAAAATCAACGGATCATTCTCCAATAATTGGATGGTCTTATGATGGACATCCAATTTATGGTCCATATGGTTATTCCAAAAAATCTGGTGGCGTTGTTTCTCAAATAAAAAGTGGATATAACTTATTCATAGATCAAACTAGACCATCTGCAAAGTATTTTCAACCAGGATTCTTTGTTGAGGATTTTAAATACCAAAAATCAAATGACGAATCTGTATTGGATGAAAATAATGGAAGATTTTGTATAACTCCAGAATTTCCAAACGGAACTTATGCGTATTTTGCAACATTTGAAGAATCTTCAGTAGATTCTTCAGGACCATTTAAGAGATATTATAGACCAAAATTTCCTTACCTAATAGGAAATTTCTTTAATTCAAAACCAAATGATTTTAATTTTAAGAAAAAATCCAATCAAGATGATATAGATCTCAATAAAACTGATTGGATTAGAAATACTTATGCTTATAATATAACAAAAACTAATTCTAGATATGAATATATAACTTTACCAAATAATTTAAACCAATCGATAGATATTGACGGAGTTTCTCCTGGTTCAATTGATAGTATTGGAATATCTTCTGGGGGAAACAATTATAAAGTAAATGACAAATTAATATTTAATAACATAGATTCTGAGGGAAATCCTAGAACCTTAGGAAGTTCTGCATCGGCAGTTGTTTCTGAACTAGTCGGAAAATTTATTTCTACAGTGAGCACTGCAAGTACTCACTTTTATAGTGTTCCAATATATCCATCAAACAAAAAAGGAGAATATGTTTTATATAACAATTTTCCACACAATATTAACACTTATGATTTAGTTAAAATATCCGGATTAAATACAACTTCAAATATAGTTGCTGGAAATTATATTGTAGGAGTTGCAACAAATAGATTAGTTTTAGTTGGTTTGGGAACTACAACGGTAGGAATTGCCTCTGCAAATGTAACTGGAATAGTTACTTACATATCGGTTAGAGGAAATTTAGATTTTCTAAGTATAAGGGAGAATGATATTTATAGCATTGATAGTGAAAAAGTAAAAATTTTAAATGTTGATAGAAAATCTTCAAGATTAAGAATATTGAGACAAATAGAGGGAACTCCTGGATTATCTCATAGTATTACAACACTTTTATATGAAGATCCTAGAAAGTTATTTGTGAAAGTTTCTAAAGAAAATGACATAACAAATTATAGTTCATACTTAGAAAATAAACAAATTTATTTTAATCCAAAAGAATCTCTGGGAATAGGAACTAATGGTAATGTAGGGATAGGGACAACAATTTATTTTTCCAATCCTGGAGCTGGTGCAACACAAGTATTCATACCACTCAGAACGATTTATTTACCAGAACATGGATTAAACACCGGAGATTTATTAACTTACGAAGTTAATAATGGAAGTCCCATTGTTGTTTCATCTACAGGGATAGGAACTACATCTTTATCTAACAATTCATCTTTATACGTTGCAAAAATAAATGAGAATTTAATTGGTATTTCTACAGTACAAGTTGGTTTAGGGAGCACTGGATTTTTCTCTGGCATAACAACATCCACAAAAAATATTGGATTACTATTTTTTACAGGAATAGGCACAGGAACTTATCATAGTTTCAAAACAAATTATCCAGAAATTAAATGCGATTTATCAAAACATGTTGTCACAGTTTCTACTGCACAAACTCATGGATTAACAACTGATGATGTTGTTAATGTAATGGTAAGTGCATCTTCTACAACTGTTATTGTAAAATATAATAACTTTAATAGAAGAATTGTAGTAAATCCTAGAGATTTTACTGGAGCAAATATAAGTACAGCAAATAGTACAATTACTATTTTAAATCATGGATATATTAATGGGCAAAGAGTGATTTATACTTCAGATTCTCCTTCTGGGGGATTAGTCAGTAATCAAATGTATTATGTTGTTTCGATTAATAAGGATATTATTAAACTTTCAAATTCTTATTACGATTCTACTATTGAAAGGCCAAGTACTATTAATATTACAAGTTCATCGGATGGAACTATATCACCAATAAATCCACCTATAGATCTTTATAAAAATTCTACAGTAACATTTGACTTATCTGATTCATCTCTATCATACGTTAATGCACTTAAAACATACCCATCATTTAAGTTTGAATTGTATGTAGATGAACAATTTAGAAAAGTTTTTGACTCCGATCAAAGAGATAGTAGTTTTAATGTGCAAAGAAATGGAGTAGTTGGAACTCCTGGATCTGCGCTAACTTTAAAAATTGATGAATTTACGCCAAATATTTTATACTATGATTTAGTTCCATTAGATTCTAATGGTCTCTTCTTACCCGAAGCACAGAAAGAAATTGTAAAAGATGAAATTGTAAATTCTTACAATCAACTCAGAATAAGAAATAGCGTTTATAATGGCACTTATAAAATAAGAGTTTCTGATCCAAATTATTTCGAATATTTTCTTCCCACAACTCCAGAAGTCCAATCATATACATCTGAAATTTCTCCTACATCTACATTATCATCGTATCTGAAATACACGACAGAATCTTTAACTGCATCAGGTGCAATTTCTAAGATAAAAATTGCAAATAAAGGAACAAATTATTATTCTTTACCAGGAATAACTTCAGTAAGTTCTTTAAAGGGTAGCGGGTGTATATTAAATGCAGAAACTAATACAATTGGAAAAATTAAAAAAATAAAAATAGTAGATGGTGGATTTGATTTCACCTCAGATAAAACTTTAAGACCATATGCAGAATTTCCAGAGAATATAAAAATTGATAATTTATTTTCCATTGACAATATTGGAATATCTTCCCAAGGAAGAGGATACACAACTGCACCGAAACTTCTAGTTTTGGATGGAAGAACTAAAAAAGTAATACCATCTGATTTGAGTTATAAACTTGGAGATAATAAAGTAACGATTAAAATCAATGCCAAAGGATTAACTGATTCTATCCCAACAATAATCCCAACACAAAATTCAAATGGTATAGGAATAACGGACATAACATATAATCCAACTACTAAAGAAGCAAAAGTTTATTTGCCATTTTCTTTCAGCGATATTGGAAACTTCGATGCCAATACATATCCAATTAGAGTCGGTGATAAAGTTTTAATTGAAAATATTAGTGTGGGTGTAAATTCTACATCTAAGGGATTTAATTCTTCAAATTATGAATATTCTTTATTCGCAATAAAAAGTATAGACTTAAATATTGGTGGTGTTAGCGCGGTAACTTATAGTTTGGATGGATATCTCTCAGATTCTGAATCTCCAGGCATATATGACCCAATCAATTCTTCGGGAAGAATAGTTCCAGAGAGAAATTTTCCTACATTTGTACCAACAATTAAACAAGATGAATATAAAAAAGGAGAAACCGTAAGATCTAACGGTTCTCTTGGAGTTGTTGAAAACTGGGATCCAATTACCAAATATTTAAAAATATCATCAAAAAGCGACTTTAAAATTGGTAGCATTATAGAAGGATTGTCTTCAAAAACAATAGGAACTGCATCATCAATAGTCGATTTTAATTCTCATGCAAAAACTGATTTTTCAATTAAAGTACTTGGTGGATGGGAGTCTAATGCTGGATTTTTAAATGATAATGCACAGAGAATTCAAGATAGTTTGTACTATCAGAATTTTTCATATTCATTAAAATCAAGAGTTGACTATGATACTTGGAATGATGCTGTCAGTGCTTTAAATCATACTGTCGGATTTAAAAAATACTCAGATTTTCAAATGGAGTCCAAACTAGATAATGATTTTAGTAATTTGTTTGTGGGTCTTTCTACAGATACAACTGCCACTGATGTTAAAGTAGAACTGATTAGTTATGGCGATTTAAATTGTGTGACGGATTTTGATTTGGGAAGAGAAAATTATTTGAATCTAAATTCAAAAATTGCAAGTAATAAAATATATTTTGATAACATACCTCTTACTGATTATTATGAGGCGAGAGGAAATAGGGTTTTACTAATAGATGATATTAGTCCATATTTTAATAGTGGAGAAAGACCAGAAAAATACTCCAATGTTTACAAGTTTAATATTAACACAACTAGATCTTTAAAGTTTCTTTCATATATTAGAGATAAACAATTTACTGGACAAAGGCAAGTAATGTTGACATCTCTTATTCATAACGATTCATACGGTGCCATAAACCAATATGGAAGGATTGAAACTGCATATGATTTGGGTTCTTTTGATTTTATAGTTGATCAACCATTTGGAATTGTTCGTTTTTATCCTACAAGGTATACTATTAATAATTATGATGTTGCTTTATTATCATACAATTTAGACGATGCTTTTACTGGAGTTGGAACAACAACAATTGGTTCAATTGTTAAAGTAGATACAAGTAATATATCTTCAACTGCCTCTACAATAAATGTTGTTAGTTTGGCAACTTCATACACTTCGGCTAAAATTTTAGTACAGATATACAGAGACAGTTTAAATTATCAATTTAATGAGCTAAATGTAGTTCACACAGGAACTAATGCATCTATTGATTTTATTGAATATGGAGAATTATCAACAAAGACAAGGACTACAGAGTCATCTGGTTATGGCACATATTACCCATACATTTCTGGTGGAAATCTAAAAATAGACTTTATACCAAATGTTTCTGTTGGAAATACTTTCTATATAAACACTGCAAATGTTGCTCTTGGTGATACAAATTCATCAGGAATTGGGACAATTGAACTAGAATATGGAGAAATAAGAGCAAATAGTGTTTCTATACCAAGCTCTCCAACACCGACTGCATCAACCATTTTGAGTTTTACTGGGGAGCATGATTGTGCATATTGTTTAGTTCAAGTTTCTGACATTACAAATAATCGCTGTTCCTTTTCCGAAGTTATTTTGATAGTTGATGATGTAACTTCAGAACCTTTAATAACAGAATATGGCAATGTTCAGACTTTTGCTGGTCTTGGTACAATTGGCGCATCAGTAACTGGAATTGGATCGACAACTCAACTGTTATTTACTCCGTTACCTAATATTCAAGTTCAGGTAAAAGTATATGCAAATTTACTTGGTCTTGAAGGTAGCGATATAAAATCATATCAATTAAGTAACCTAAATGTGAGTTCTCAATATGGTTCTTATAGTGGTACTGAGGTTGACCAAGTAAGAACATTCAATTTAACTCACAAAGGATATCCTCTTTTTGAAAGATATTTTTCAGCATCCGATTCTTCGATTGTAGATTTATCAAGAAATACCATAAAAATTCCATCTCATTTTTATTCAACTGGAGAAAAAATAACATATGATGCCAACTTTGGAAATCCAATAGGAATAGCGACAACTACTATTGCAGGAATAGGTTCTACAACCATACTTCCAAGCACATTATATGTTGTAAATTTAAACAACAATAAAATTAGAGTTGCAGCTTCTGCTTCTGAAGCATTAAGACCAATCCCCAACGTATTAAATCTAACTTCACTTGGTAGTGGAACACAGCATAAATTTTTATCTCAGAATAAAAATTCTAGATTGGTAGTTGCTATTGATAATATTATTCAATCACCAATAGTGGCCACAGGATTAACTGCATCGTTGACATCTCCAGTATTTTTAACTGATGAAAGTATTGAATTGGACAATTCAACATCTTTCTATGGTGGAGATTTAATAAAAATTAATGATGAGGTAATGCGAATCACTTCTATTCAAAAAAATAATGTAGTTAATGTAAGAAGATCTTGGATGGGAACGGATATTGCAAATCATTCTGGAGGTTCATTAGTCAATACTGTAGTTGGTTCTTATAATATTGTTAATAATAATATTAGTTTTGCTGAAGCACCATACGGAAATGTTCCACAGACATACACAACAAGTCCTCCGGACGAACAAGACTGGGTTGGAATATCAACTGGTTCTAGTTTTTCCGGTAGATGTTTTATGAGGTCTGGAATACAAGATTCTTTAAATGACACTTATTCCAAAAATTACATTTTTGATGATATAGCAACAGGATTTAATGGAATAACTTCTACTTTTACACTAAAATCTTCACAATCAAATATTACAGGAATTTCTGAAGAAGGTGCCTTGATATTGATTAATGATATAGTTCAAGCAAGAGGTTTATCCAGTGATTTAGAAAATGAAAGAAAAGGTATAAATTTCATTCTTTCAGAATCAAGTGGAATAACGTCTGCAACTTTCATCGGTTCAGCAACTTCAGTTTCTTATGATATAAATTCATCTGGATTGCCTAAGGGTGGTATTATAGTTTCTGTTGGGTCTACTGAAGGTCTTGGATATCAACCTTTAGTTTCTGCCGGCGGTACTGCTATTGTTTCTTTAGCAGGAACAATTCAATCAATTTCTATAGGAAATACTGGTTCTGGATATAGAGCGAGTGCTTATTATGATATTCCTACAAACATTTCATCGGTTGTTGGAGTAGGTTCGACTGAAATTTTTATTGAAAATAAAAATAGCGTTTTTGGACTTCTAAATTTACTTAATACAGGTTCAAATTGTTCTATTGGAGTTGGAACATTTATTTTTTCAACAAATATAGTGTCAGTTGGATCATCTTTTGTAAGGATTGGTTTCGGGAGCACTAGTTCCAATCAGATATCAGTTGGAACTCCAGTAAACATTAAGATTTCAAACCCACAAGTTGGAATAGTAAATGTGGGAATTTCTAGCACTTCCGCAGAAAATTCTACAAAAACTTATGTTGGATTTGCCACAATCATAAAAGGAAAAATTTCAGAATCTGTTACAATAACAAAAGTTGCTTCTGGATATACTTCATCAAATCCACCTCAGGTTATAATTGACGATCCTTTATCATACTCAGATGTTCCTTTGATTTATAGTTCATCTTCAATTTCTGGAGTGGGAACAGCAGCTACTATTGACATAGTTGTTGGACAAGGATCTAGCGTTATTGATTTTGAGATAAAGAACACTGGTTATAATTATAGAGCAGGTCAGACACTAACCGTTCCTATTGGAGGACTAACTGGTATTCCAACAACGTCTTCATTCAAAGAGTTTCAAATATCGATACAAGAAGTTTTTAATGATAAATTTACAGGTTGGGCTTTTGGTGAACTTCAAATACTTGATGATATTTCAGACTTATTTGATGGCGAAAGAGTCGCATTCCCCCTCAAATATTTTGGAGAATTGATTTCAATTAGATCCGCTAGAGGATCTAACATTAATCCACAGGAATTATTGTTGGTCTTTATAAACGATGTTTTACAAGAACCAGGAAAAGGTTATACTTTTAGGGGAGGTAGCAACATATTCTTCACAGAACCACCAAAACCACCAGTTCTTGAAATTCCAAATACTGGAGATTCTTGCAAAATACTATTCTATAAAGGCACTGCCTCCGTTGATGTCGTTTATAAAAATATAATAGAAACTGTCAAACCAGGAGATGGATTAACACTTGGATTTGATTCAACATTAAATCAATCTTACGGTCTTCAGGAAGATGAAAGAATTGTTGATGCAATTTTATCTTCAGATTTAGCATCAACAAATCCATACTATGGACCAGGAAACACTAAAGACGAAACATTAACAAGACCAATCACTTGGTGTAGACAAACTGAAGATAAAATTATTTATGAGCAAGAGGTTTCTAAAGATAGGATGTTATATGAACCAGTTATTAATCCATCGGCATATCTTATAAAATCCGTTGGAATAGGTTCTACGATAGTTTTCGTTGACAATTTAAAACCAATCTTCAACCAGGTTAATGAAAATAAGTCACTAATTCCATCATTCCAAGATGAATTTTTAAGTTTCCAAAAACAAATTACATTCATTCCACAAGAAACAAAAAGAGATGCATTTGCTACTGCTATTGTTTCTGTAGCAGGAACAATAAGTTCTATAGCAATTTCTACGGGAGGATTTGGATATCTTTCAGTTCCTGATGTAGTAATTCAAAATCCAATTGGATTTGGAACTACATGTAGAGCAGAAGCAACTGCTTCTATTTCTTCCGGAATTGTTACATCAATAACAATAACAGGTCCAGGAACAGAATATTCCCAGGAGAATCCACCCGTTGTTTTAATTTCTCCACCATCATTTGAGTCAGAAACCAATAATGTTGTTCAATATGAAGGAGATTTTGGAATTATTTCAGGAATTTCGACAACTTCTGTTGGAGTTGCTTCAACTGGCATTATTTTTGATTTCGCCATAGAAAAAGATTCTATTCTTAGAGTTGTTGGTATTGCATCAACTTCAATAACTGGGGTAACTACAATTAGTGGAATACAAACCGGATATTATTTTGCGGTGTATAATTCCAGAGTTGGTAACGGCGTAACTTCTCTAGATGAAAATCTACAAGTTATTGGTATAGGAACTACTGGATTAGATAACATTTATAGAGTTGCAAGTGTTTCTTTAGCACAAACTGCAGTTCCTGGTCTTGGAGTAACTTATGTTGCTAGAGTTACTGTTAGTGTATCTGGATATAATGGATTAAGTGGCATAGGATACAGTTCTTTATTCGCTGAATATAGTTGGGGGAAAATTACCTTAAAAACTAGAACAAAAGATAATGAGTACAACTCTTATACAAAATCTGGTTTTTCTGGAATATCAACTGGAACTATGATAATGAGAACTAATCCTCTCAAATATTATAATTATGGTATATGATTAATAAATAAATAAAAAACCAAAAAAATGGCTGCAATTGTAACTGACCAACTTAGAATATTAAATGCTAAAAATTTTGTAGAAAAAATTTCTTCTGAAAATAATTCATATTATTCATTTATTGGATTACCCAATCCTTATGATTATCAAACTAACTGGGATGAGTCACCACCTGTACCTAAAGATAATTTTACACAGGAAGATGACTATTGGGATACAATGATTGCATTGAAAAAGATAAACTCAGAAGATGTTCGTCAAGTTGTTCCGAAAAGGGTTTGGACTTCCGGAACAACATATGACATGTATAGGCACGATTATAGCAGAACAACTATAGCTCCAGTTTCTGGAGCAACAAATTTATATTCATCATCTTATTTTATTATTAATAGTGAGTATAGAGTTTATATTTGTTTGCAAAATAATTCAAATCCAGATACTCCGGGAGGAGGTCCTTCATTAGATGAACCCCTTTTTACTGATTTGGAACCAAGAGCAGCAGGTGACAGTGGAGATGGATATATTTGGAAATATCTTTATACTATAAAACCTGCTGATGTTATAAAGTTTGAAACAACAGATTTTATTCCTGTTCCTAAAAATTGGGCAACATCTGCAGATTCTTCATTAATAAGGAATAATGCGATAGATGGTTCAATAAAAACTATAGTGATTAAAAATAGAGGAAGTGGGTTAGGTGAGGCAAATACATATCTCAATGTCCCTATTAAAGGAGATGGATCTGGATCAACATGTACTATTGTGGTAGATGAGAACGGCGAAGTGAGCACAGTAACAGTTTCAAATCAAGGTTCTGGATATACTTTTGGAAATGTTGACTTATCTGGCGGAAATTTCCCCACAGGCGATATAATACCAACCTTTGATGTGATTATTTCACCAAAAGGTGGACATGGTTATGACATTTATAGAGAACTTGGTGCTTTTAATGTATTAATGTACTCTAGAATTGAAAATGATAATGAAAACCCGGATTTTATTACGGGAAATCAAATTGCTAGAATTGGAATAGTAGAAAATCCAGAGGTAACTACAGGTACTATTTTAACTTTAGACAAAGCTAGTTCCGTTTATGCTATAAGATTGACCGGAACTGGTTATAGTAGTTCAAATTTTGCTTACGATTCTTATGTAACACAGACTATATCTACTGGAACAACTGCTGTCGGTAGAGTTATTAGTTATAATTCAACAACTGGTGTTTTAAAATATTGGCAAGATAGAAATTTATCCGGATTTAATACAGTAGGAACTGCACAAACTAATCCAACTTATGGATTTAATCTTAATAGATTCACAAGTTCACCATCCACTGGAGGAAATTTAGTCATTAACGGAAATAGTGGTGGAACTTTATTTGTTGATACATCTTTTACCGGTATATCAACCACAATAAATAATAGAATATATTATCTAGGGCAAACTTTTACAAATGGAATTTCCTCTCCAGAAGTAAAAAAATATTCCGGAAATATCATTTATGTTGATAATAGACCGGCAATAACTAGATCATCAAACCAAAAAGAAGATATTAAAGTCATTTTGCAGTTTTAAAGAATTATGTCTCAGAAAACTAATCTAAACGTAGCTCCATATTTTGATGACTTTAATCCAAATAATGATTATCATAGGGTTTTATTTAAACCAGGATACCCAGTTCAAGCTAGAGAACTAACCACTCTTCAGTCAATACTACAAAATCAAATTGAAAAATTTGGTCAACATTTTTTCAAAGAAGGTGCAAAAGTAATACCAGGAAATACCGGATATACTCAGTTATACTACTGTGTACAATTAGAAAATAATTATCTAGGTGTTCCTGTTGCAGCATATGTCGATCAACTTATTGGTGCAAAAATAACCGGACAAACATCCGGTGTTACCGCTGTAGTTGACAAAATATTGTTACCCCAGGATTCAGAAAGAGGAAATCTTACATTATACATAAATTATTTAAGTTCTAGTACCCAAAATAATTCTACTCAACAATTTTCTGATGGAGAGTTATTAACTTCAAATGTTATAATTACATCAGGTCTTTTAGGAAATACTTCTATTGCAGCAGGAGAACCTTTTGCTTCAACAATTTCAACTAACAGCACTGCTGTTGGATCATCTTTTAATATTTCCGAGGGAGTTTATTTTATAAGAGGGCAGTTTGTTAATGTAAAAACAGAAACTTTAATACTTGATCAATACACTAATACCCCAAATTATAGAATTGGACTTTTTATTGATGAGCAAATAGTAAATTCAAATACAGATGAAACATTAAACGATAATTCTCAAGGATTTAATAATTATGCTGCTCCGGGAGCAGATAGATTAAAAATATCAATATATTTGTTCAAAAAATCATTAACTGATTTTGATGATGGTAATTTTGTAGAACTTGCCACTATTGTTAATGGTTCAATTCGTTCAAAAAAAGATGATGACAAGTATTCATTTATAAAAGACGAGTTTGCAAGAAGAACTTATGCAGAATCGGGTGACTATTTAGTTTCTCCATTTGACGTTTCAGTAGAAGAATCTCTGAATAATCAAAAAGGAAATAATGGGGTATTTAATAAAAATCAAATTACTTACGGTGGAGATACTCCAAGTGAAAGTAAATGCGTTTATAAAATATCTCCAGGAAAAGCATTTATTAGGGGATATGAAGTAGAAACAATTTCTACTTCATTTTTGGATGTAAATAAACCAAGAACTACTCGAATTTTAGAAAATCAATCAATTACATATAACACAGGAACAACTCTAAAACTAAACAGAGTTTATGGTTCTACTCCTGTTGGTTTAGGAAATACTTTTATTTTGAGTTTGAGGGATGAAAGAGTTGGTTCTTCTGGTGCAGTAAGTTCGGGAAAGGAGATAGGTCTTGCTAGGGTTTATGATTTTTATCTAGATTCTGGTTCATATAGTACATCAAACTCAAATTTAAACGAGTGGAACATTTCGTTATTTGATGTTCAAACTTTTACAAATATAACTTTAAATAACCCAGTCACACTCTCAACTCCAACTTTTGTTAAAGGAAATAATAGTGGAGCAACAGCATTTTTGAGGGATAGTGTTGTAGGGACAGCTTTAACTCTATATGAGGTAAAAGGTTCTTTTAGTAGATTTGAATCATTTTCGTTTAACGGAATTGATTCTGGGATGATAGGTATTGCAGTTACCTCATATGGAATTTCTGATGTAAAATCAATTTACGGTCAAGTAAGTTCTGCATCAACTTTTTCTGCAGATACTATACAATCGAGTGCTTTTAGTGTTGGCATTGCAACAATAAGTGCAGCATCTAGTGGAGTAAGCACAGTAAGAAGTTCTAACAGTCTTTTTCCTGGGAATATTGTTAAAGTTGGCAATTTAGTTAAGTATTCAGATTTAACAAAAACTTCTCCAGTTGTAGCAAAAGTAATTGGAGTAGGAGCGTCAACTATTTCTATAACTGGAGTAACTACAGTAAGTGGAGTAGTAGATGGTTCTTTACCAACGTCTGTTTTAAATGTGACTGATTTTACTGTCCTCAAAACAGATTTGGAAAAGTTAACAGATAATACATTATACACTAGTCTCCCAAAAAATAATATATCTAATGTTGATGTTTCAAATACTACTCTCAACATAAGAAAAATATTTACTGTCAATATTTCCAACAACAAACTTTCTACTGTTGTAACTTCTGGCACAAACGAAACTTTCTTACCATTTACAGAAAAAAGATATTCTTTAGTTAGATCTGACGGAACAACTGAGGTTTTAACTCCAGATAAATTTGAATTTACTTCCGGTGGAACAGAATTGCAAATTTATAATCTTGGTTCTAATAATACAAATGCCACCTTAGTAGCAACTTTACAAAAAATAAAACCAAAAGCAAAAGTTAAGAGAAAGAATAGAGTAAATTCTATAATTATTGAAAATTCAAAATACGAAGGATCTGGAATTGGAGGCACTACTCTAAATGATGGATTAGTATATGGACAATATCCATATGGAACCAGAGTTCAGGATGAAAATATATGCTTAAATGTTGCAGATATTATAGAAATTCACGGAATTTACGAGTCAGAAGACACATCAAATCCTTCTGCTCCTAAAGCAGTTCTTGCATCTATTACAAGTCAATCCTCCACAACTTCAGAATTAGTAGTTGGGGAAGAAATTTTAGGAACAACTAGTGGCGCTGTTGCTATTGTTGCAGAAAAACTAACCTCATCACAAATATCATTACTATATAAAAATCAAAATAGATTTAATGAAGGAGAAACAATCACTTTCTCAGAGTCAAACATTCAGGCGCAAATAGTAACCCTAGATACTCCCAGTTTTGAGATCTCGTTTAATTATAATTTTAATAAAGGTCAAAATGGAAGTTTTTATAATTATGGATATTTGATAAGAAAACCAAATATAAGTGAGCCAACTAAAAAGTTAAAAATATATTTTTCTAATGGATATTATGAATCAAGTGATGATGGGGATATTACAACAGTAAATTCATATAATTCTTTTGATTATATCTATGATATTGGTATTGTAAATGGGATTAGAAACACCGATATTATAGACATTAGACCGGTAGTAAATAATTATTCGGTTTCAGAAGGATCTCGTTCTCCTTTAGAATTTTATGGAAGAACTTTTGATTCTGTTTCAAATTCATCAAATGCTATATTATCTCCCGATGAAACTTTGATTGCATCATTCTCATATTATCTGGGAAGAATTGATTCAATTTATTTGTCTAAAGATGGAAAGTTTCAAGTAAAATATGGAACTCCTTCGGAAAAACCAGAAAGACCGGTATCGGTAGATGATTGTTTAGAAATAGCAACAATTTCTTTACCCCCATATCTATATTCTAATCGCCAAGCATCTATAAGATTTTTAGAATATAAAAGATATAGAATGAGTGATATAAAAAATCTTGAAAATAGAATTAAAAATCTAGAATATTACACTTCACTTTCTTTATTGGAGACAAATACTTCCAATCTGTTCATTTCAGATTCTGGTGGATTTAATAGATTTAAATCTGGATTTTTTGTGGATAATTTTACTTCATATTTACCACAAGAATCTGCTGTAGATATTAATAATTCTATTGATATTGAATTTAAAGAATTGAGACCAAAAGCTTATCCAACCTCAATAGATCTAAAACCTGGATATTCCTCAGTAAACACATCTATTGCAGATTTGGCATTTGAAAATCCAGATGGAATTAATATTAGAAAATCTGGAGATATTATAACTTTGGATTATGCTGAAGTTGAATGGTTAAAGCAATCTTTTGCAACAAGGTCAGAAAGTGTAACACCATTCCTTATTAGTTTTTGGCAGGGAACGGTCGAACTTACTCCAGCATCAGATACCTGGATGGACACTGTTAGAATTAGAGCCAAAATTATTGATGTTGAAGGAAATTACTCAACAACTTTAGCGGATTCGGTAAGAAGATTAAATGTTGATCCACAAACTGGTTTTGCACCAACTGTTTGGAATGCGTGGACAACAAATTGGACAGGAAGAAATGTTAGCATAAGCACTAGAATATCATCAAGTGGATCTTCAAGTGTACGTGGTGTTGGTGGTTGGATAAATGGTGGTAGTGGCACAGCCGCATGGGTAGAAACTTCATCTTCTTCGACAATTGAAGAAACACTACAAAATATAACAGAAACTGGAGTTGAGTCAAGAACTGGAACTAGAACGGTAGTCACTGAGCAATTTGATAGAACTTCTGTTGGTGATAGAGTTGTAAGTAGGGATATTGTTCCTTACATGAGGTCAAGGAATGTTCAATTTATTTCCAAAAAAATCAAACCACTCACTCAAATTTATGCATTCTTTGATGGAAAAGATGTAACAAAATACTGTGTCCCCAAACTTCTAGAAATTACTATGTCATCTGGAGTATTTCAGATTGGAGAAACTGTAACGGGGTATATTCAACAAACTGGAACGGGTCAAAATGAAAATGATATTGCCGCAAAAATTACTTTTAGAGTTGCACAAACTAACCATCGAGAAGGGGCTTATGACTCACCTACAGTAACATATTCAAGAAATCCATACAATTCTCAAGTTCTTCCATCAACATATTCATCAACTTCAACAATATTGAATGTTGACACATTTTCTCTTTCAAATTCAACTCAAGGAGAATTTGGTGGATGGGTAGAAACTGGCATGATTTTAATAGGCAATACCAGCAAGGCCCAGGCAACTGTTTCTAATTTAAGATTAATATCTGATTTATCTGCTACTTTAATAGGAAGTTTCTATATTCCAAATCCAAATACAGAGGTACATCCAAGATTTGAATCTGGAACAAAAACCTTTACTTTAGTGAATACTGCAAATAATGACCAAAACGCAGCAACTACTATTGCAGAGGAAGCATTCGTCTCCAGTGGAACTATTGAGACTGTTCAAGAAAATATTGTTTCAGTGAGAAACGCTAGAGTTGAAAATAAACAAGAATTTGATTCGAGAGCAGTTTCCAGAACAACTGGTACTCAGGTAATAAATTCTAGAGTTATAGCTTCGGCGTCATCATCAAGGGTTATAGGGTGGTACGATCCATTAGCACAATCATTTTTGGTTGATAATGAAGAAGGTGTTTTCTTAACTAGTTGTGACGTATTCTTCAAAACAAAAGATGATGCAGATATCCCAGTTACTTTCCAGTTAAGAACTATGAGGGGAGGATTTCCCACTCAATATGTTCTTCCATTGTCAGAAATTATACTGAACCCCGATCAGGTTAATGTATCGGGAGATGGGTCTGTACCAACTAGAGTAACATTTAAAGCACCTGTTTACTTAGAGGGGGGAGGCGAATATTGTATTTGTCTCGCATCAATTTCAACAAAATATAGTGTCTATATTTCTAGAATAGGTGAAAATGATTTACTAACACAAACATTCATATCCAATCAACCATATCTAGGGTCATTATTTAAATCCCAAAATGCCTCTACATGGGAAGCAAGTCAGTGGGAAGACCTCAAGTTCACTTTATATAGAGCGGATTTTATTGAAAATGGTTCTATAGATTTTTACAATCCAGATTTAACTGAGGGTAATTCACAAATTGCAAAATTGATGCCCAATTCTTTGCAGTTTAATTCTAAAAAAATTAGAGTAAGTCTTTCTTCAACCATTTCAGACTCTGGAATAAAACTTGGAAATACCATAATTCAAGCAAACACTACTGGCAGAGGAAATTATGTGGGAAGTGCCGGAAGTGCAACAGGAACTCTTTCTATAAGTAATCCCGGTATTGGATACACCCCAAGTTCTGGCGGATATGCATTCAATAATGTAAGTCTAACTACAGTTACAGGTAAGGGTACAGGAGCTACAGCAAATATAACTATTTCTAATGGAGTTGCTGCGGCTGCCACGATTGTTAATGGTGGAAGCGGGTATCAATCTGGCGATGTTTTGGGAATTAGTAGCATTGGTAATAGTCCAGTAGGAACAAATGCTAGATTAACTATAGTTTCTATAGGCAATACAAATCAAATTATTATAGATAATGTCCAAGGTGAATTTTCAACTGGTGTAGGAAAGACAATTCAATACATCAATAGTTCCGGAATTACTACCACTTTAAATGCGTCTCTGGGTGGAAATATTTTGGCAAATGAGATTATTACTGAAAGTGATGGTTTGCATGTGAAAGTAAATCATAAAAATCATGGAATGTATTTTGATAATAATTTTGTTAAGATATCTGGAGTTGAATCTGATGTAAAACCAACAAAATTATCCGCAGAATATGCATCAGACTCCACTGGACAAATAACTGTCGAAGATGCATCGAAATTTGCAAATTTTGAAGGTGTTGGAGTTGGAACAACTAATCCGGGATATCTTCTAATAGGAAATGAATTGATAGAGTATACTTCAGTTATAGGTAATACTATTGGTGGAGATATATCTAGAGGTTTATCATATGGACCAAATTCTGCCTCAGTAACTCATCCAATAAATTCTACAGTTTATAAGTATGAAATTAATAATATTTCTCTTAGAAGAATTAATAAAATTCATGATTTAAATAATGTAACATTAGAAAATCCTATTGGATTTGACTATTATAATATTAAACTAGATATGTCTTCGGATGGTGTTGATAGATCTGTTGGTATAGGATTTAGTAATCTATACCAAAATACAACTAAATCTGGTGGTGGTTTTAATATAAGAGCATCCCAGAATATTCCATATGAAATTATTTTACCAAACGTCCATAATGTTACAGTAAACGGAACTTCATTGAGTGCAGAATTGAGAACTGTTACAGGGAAGAGTATAAGTGGTAATGAAATACCATTTATTGATAATGGATTTGAACCTGTAACAATAAGAGAAAATAATTATCTTTCTTCACCAAGAATTGTTTGCTCCAAAGTTAATGAAAGCAATTTTCTATCAAATTTACCTGAAAACAAATCTTTAACTTTAAGACTTACTCTGGGGACAACAACACCATATCTTTCTCCGGTGATAGATACTCAAAGAATAAGTGCCCAATTTGCTTCAAATAGAGTTAATAACATTGTAACAGATTATGCAACCGACAATAGAGTTAATTCTATTTCAGATGATCCAACCGCTTTCCAGTATATTTCAAAAGAAATAAACTTAGAAAATTCGGCAACTTCTCTCAAAATAATTTTAGAAGCTTATATCAATTCATATTGCGATATAAGAGCTTTTTACTCTATTGGACAAAATCCAGGTTTTTCTCCAATCTTTACTCCTTTTCCTGGATATGATAATTTGAATGAAAAATCTCAAATTATTTCATTAGAAGATAGTAATGGAAAATCGGATTCATTCGTAACTCCTACAAGTTCTTTGGAATATATTTTAAGTGATGGTGATTTTAAGGAATATGTTTTTACAACTGACAACTTACCATCATTTAGAAATTTTAGAATTAAATTGTTGGGAACATCGACAAATCAAGTTTTTGTCCCTAGAATAAGAAATTTAAGAGTTATTTCTCTTGCATAATATGAGTTATATAAAGGTGGAGGGTCATGAAGGTCTATTTCGTGACTCAAATACAAACTCCATTATCAACAAAAACATGACAGAATATCAAGAGTACATCTCTAGAAAAAAATTCAAACGTGAAGAAGATGAAAAAATGAAAAATTTAGAATCCGAAGTTTCTGAAATAAAAAATGATCTTAATGAAATTAAATCTATGTTAAGGAGTTTTATAAAAGAATCTTCATAGCAATTTAACAAAATTTCAAAGGAACACACAAAAATTTATACAAAATAATATAAAAATTTTATTTTAAATATAGGAAAATAACATCTCATATACTATAAATATTTCTAAGAATAAAACTAAATATGGCGCAACCATCTACTAGACAGGAACTCATAGATTACTGCAAAAGAAAACTGGGAGCGCCAGTTTTGGAAATTAACGTTGCTGATGAGCAGATTGAAGACTTAGTAGATGATGCAGTTCAGTTTTTTCAAGAGCGTCATTTTGATGGAGTTTATCCCACGTTTTATAAGTACAAAGTAACTCAAGCAGATATTGATAGAGGAAGAGCAAAAGGATTAAGTCAGGATAGTGTTGGCATTGTTACTACAACGGTCAATACAAATATAGTAGGAACTGCCACTACTTTTAGTTATTATGAAAATAGTAATTATCTCCAAGTCCCCCCAAATATCATTGGAGTAAACAAAATTTTTACTTTTGATGGGGCTAATACTATCACTCATAATATGTTTAGTGTTAAATATCAATTGTTCCTAAACGATATTTACTACTGGGGAACAACTGAACTTTTGAGTTATGCAATGGTTAAGACATATCTAGAAGACCTAGATTTTCTCTTAAATACACAAAAACAAATCAGATTTAATAAGAGGCAGGATAGATTATACTTAGATATTGATTGGGGTTCCGTAACAGAAAATCATTATTTTGTTATTGATTGCTATTCAACTCTAGATCCAAATGATTATTCAAGAGTTTGGAATGATTCTTTCCTAAAACCATATCTGACTGCACTAATTAAAAAGCAGTGGGGTCAGAATATGATGAAATTCACTGGAGTTAAACTTCCAGGTGGAGTTGAATTAAATGGCAGACAAATGTATGATGATGCACAAAGAGAGATAGATGTTTTAATGGAGAAGATGTCTAGCACTTACGAACTTCCACCCTATGATATGATTGGTTAATATATGTTAAATCCATTCTTTCTTCAAGGATCAAAATCAGAGCAAGGTCTTATTCAAGATTTAATTAATGAACAATTGAGGATGTATGGCGTTGAAGTTTATTATTTGCCGAGAAAGTATATTACTGAAAAAACAATAATAAGAGAATTGATAGAATCCAAATTTACAAATGCATATCCAATTGAAGCATATGTTAATAGTTTTGATGGATATGGAGATAATCCAACAATATTATCAAAGTTTGGGATTCAAGCACTCAACGAAATTACACTTACTATTTCTAGAGAAAGATTTAAAAATTACATCTCTCCTCTATTAAAAAATCAACCCAATATTAAATTATCCTCAAGACCCAAAGAGGGAGATTTAGTTTGGTTTCCTCTTGGCGATAGATTATTTGAAATAAAATATGTTGAACCTGAAAAACCATTTTATCAACTGCAAGAAAATTACACGTATGAATTGAGGTGTGAACTTTTCAGATATGAAGATGAGATTATTGATACTGATGTAGAAGATATTGATGACAACATTAGTGGAAGTTTGGGTGATGATAAAGTTCCTATTGGATCAATCCAAAAACTTACAATGGTCGGAATCGGTGTTACCGCATCTGCAATTACAGAAATTGTAAATGGTGGTATTAGATTTATTACTATCACAAATCGTGGTGGCGGATATACAAGCACTCCAACTGTAGGAATATCGTCAGCACCTTCTGGAGGAAAAACTGCAGTAGCAATTGCTAAAATGATTGGTGGGATTGTAGTATGTAATGATAATACAAATCCTTCTGCACAATCTGTTCAGAGTGTTGAGATAGTAAATCCTGGATATGGATATACAATAACTCCAGGAGTTAGATTTATTGGTGGGGGTGGGAATGGAGCAACCGCAACTGCAACTTTAGGTGATGGAATTATTGGAATTATAACAATTACAAATTCTGGTTCAGGATACGTAACTCCACCAACAATTACATTCAGTGGCATTTCTTCAGTATCTGCTGCTGCTACTGCTGTTGTTTCTACTTCAGGAACAATTACACAAATCAGAATTACAAATGCGGGTCTTGGATATACTGAAGCGCCAATAATTACTATCGGAAATCCATCATTGTCTTCCACAGGAACATTTGTTTTTAATGAAATTGTTACGGGTTCTCAAAGTGGAGTAACTGCAAGAGTAAGATCCTGGAATTCTATTACTAATATCCTTGAAGTTTCTAATGTAAATGGAGAATTTATTTCCGGAGAAAATGTCGTAGGAACAGCATCAAGTGCATCTTATCGCTTAAGATCTGTCGATGTTTTTGCACCTAAAGATGGATTTTCGAGTAATGAAGAAATTGAAACCAAAGCAAATAATATTATAGATTTTAGTGAGTTAAATCCCTTTGGAATGCCATAATTCTATAAATAGAATTTATTATGTTTAAATATTATCATAAGGGTCTGTAGTATATGTTTGAGTATTTTTATCACGAAATTTTAAGAAAAACCGTTATTGCATTTGGTTCTTTATTTAATGAAATAAATATCAAGCACACCAATAATAGTGGAGATGTTACTAACATCATTAAGGTTCCTCTTGCATATGGACCAACGCAGAAGTTTCTTGCAAGATTAGAACAGTCTCCAGATTTAAATAAACCAGTTCAAATAACATTGCCAAGAATGTCTTTTGAATTTATTGGTTTAACTTATGACCCATCAAGAAAATCAACAACTACTCAAACATTTACTGCAAAATCAACGGAAGACGGAACAGAAACTAAAAAGACGTATCTCCCTGTTCCTTACAATATGCAATTTGAACTTAGCATTATGTCAAAGTTAAATGATGATGCTTTACAAATAATAGAACAAATTTTGCCATATTTTCAACCAGCATATGCAATGAGTGTAGAATTGGTCGATATTATCAACGAAAAGAGGGACGTTCCTGTTGTTCTTGAAAATATAACAATGCAGGACGATTATGAAGGCAATTTTACAACGAGAAGAGTATTAATTTATACTTTAAGATTTACTGCAAAAACTTACTTGTTTGGCCCTGTTTCTTCTGCGACAAAGGATATTATCAAAAAGACTACTATTGGTTATATCACTGGAGATACTACAAATACTCCAATGAGAGAAATCGTATATTCTGCGGAACCAAGAGCAATCAAAAATTATACAGGAATTATTCTTACAAACTTAACTAAAGATATTACGTCAGAAGATACATTAATTGCAGTAGATAATGTAAGTTCGATTCTTGTAAATACATATCTAGATATTGAAGGTGAAGAAGTTTATGTAAAATCAAAAGCAGGAAATATTCTTACTGTTGATAGGGGAAGGGATAATACTACTATTACTTCACACTTAGCGGGTTCTCCAATCAAGTCTATTACTGCAACTGATGCTACTCTAATTGAAGATGGAGATGATTTTGGATTTAGTGGTAGTAATCTATGAAAATGACAAAGAAATTTGACAAATTAAATGATGCTTTCAATGTTGAAGGAGAAATCGTGTCAGTTGAGAGTAAAAGTGAAATTGAAAAAATTGAAAAAATAGCATCTACAGTTGATGATATTAAAAAAGATTATGATTACACTAGAGGAAATTTATATTCATTGATTGAAAAGGGTCAAGAAGCAATTAATGGTATTCTTGAACTTGCCCAAGAAAGTGAGATGCCTCGTGCTTATGAGGTTGCGGGACAATTAATTAAGAATGTTGCTGATGCAACTGATAAATTAATGGATCTACAAAAGAAACTCAAAGATATTGAAGAAGAAAAGGTGGGTAAAGGACCAACTACTGTCAATAATGCATTGTTTGTGGGTTCTACCGCCGAACTAGCAAAACTCTTAAAGCAACAAACGGAAAATGAAAACGTTTAAGCAGTTTCAAGAAGATTGGAGTAATAAATATAAAAAGAGTATTGATTGCTCCAATCCTAAAGGATTTTCTCAACGTGCTCACTGTGCTGCGAGAAGAAAAAGAGCAAAAGGCGAACAAACTAAATCAAAACCAGTTGAATAATGCCCAAGATTAAAGCGCATAAAACCGTTGAGCAAATTGCAAAGAAGCATCGTCTTGAGACTTCTTTTATACAAAAGCAACTTGATATGGGGGAACCTATCGAACATGAACACACTCAAGATCATGAACTTGCAATGGATATTGCTCTTCAACATCTTGACGAAATTCCAGATTATTACACTCGTTTGAAAAAAATGGAAGCATCCGCCAAAAAAGAACATAAAAAATTTAAAGATGTAAAAGAAGAAAATAGTAGTGATGGAAATCTTAAATATGAATGGGACACTCCTATTCATCCAGAAAAAATAAGATATTGTATTAAATGTGGAAAAGATGAAACTAGAGAAGACTGCCAATATGGAACTAGATATTGGGATTTATTCTCTTTACCTTCAAAATTGAAAGAAGAAACTAAAAAGAAGGGAAGTCTTCATAAATGGTTTCAAGATTCAGAATCGACAGATAAAACCCCAGGTTGGGTTGAAGTAATCTCCGGAGAACCTTGTGCCCGCGAAGAAGGTGAAGAAGATGAAACTCCTAAGTGCGTTTCTTCGGATAAAAGAGCAAGTATGACTAAATCTGAAAGAATATCAGCACAAAGAAGAAAAAGTGCTACAGACCCAAATCAACCAGAAAAATCTGGTGCCGCCAAACCAACATATGTTTCTACAGATTCACCTAAAAAGAAAATGAAAGAAGAGATGGACGTACAAGAAGCAAAGGATAAACCAGGTAAAGGTAGCGGTAAAAAAGATGCCTGCTATCATAAGGTAAAGTCTAGATATGATGTATGGCCAAGTGCATATGCTTCTGGAGCACTAGTCAAGTGTCGTCAAGTTGGTGCTGCAAACTGGGGAACTAAATCGGAGGAAATTATGCACGAAGAAGAAAGATACTGTCCTTTATGCGATAAGAGAGAAACAAGATCGGAATGTTCTTATGGCGGAAAAGCATGGGATAAAGTCTCCGTAAAAGACGAAGAATATTCAATGGCAAGATCAGAACTTAAAACTATTGAAGATGCGGTAAAGAGACTTAAGGCAAGAGTTGGTAAAGGTGAGGGTTCACTGGAAGCATGGGTTCAATCAAAAATCACCAAAGCAGCTGATTATATTGATACTGCGGCAGATTATGTTAATAGTGGCGAAATGGAAGAAGAAATTAGTTTTAAAGTTAATGAAAAAAAACCACTAACTTCTCCACAAATAAAAGTTCATAAAATGTCTCCAAAACAAAGAGGACAACTTCCCCCAGAAATGGTTGGTAAGTTAATAGGACTTACTGACTTACCTCCAATGGATTTAAATAAAAAAGAATCTATATCCATAGTTGATAAAATTTTAGAGGAATGTGGTTGTTCACATTCAAACAAAAAAAGTAAGTCTAAAAAGATCATAGTTCCAGAACAAACCATTGAAGATGCAAACGGAAATACTTTTGCAGAAGTTGTGGATTTGATTAAACCAGAACCAATTAAAGGATTTAAGTCTCAGGTAAGCGAAGCAACAAGACTTCAAGCACAAACTGGAAATGTTATTGCAGTAGTTCTTTCCTGGAGGGGGAAATATTATTCACTTAAAATGTTTTTCCCACAAGTAAAGACGCCTTCAAGAAAAGAAATTAATGATGAGATTCAAAAAGTTTATCCAGGTTCAGTAGTTGTATATCATTCTATCTCAGAGATTCAACCAGGTCAACCACTAATTCAAATGGTTGGACCACAAGGTGGAAGTTATGCCAAACCTGGACCAAATAAAAATTATGTAAAACCAATGGGTGAAGAAGTTGATTTAAAGGAAGAAGGTCCTTCTTTGTCCGTAGGTAGGGGAGAAAAACTTCCAGTAAGTAGAGGTGGAGGTCTTACTAAAAAGGGAAGAGATAAATATAATCGTGCTACGGGTTCCAATTTACAAGCACCAGTGACTGGAGACGTAGAACCAGGAAGTAAAGCAGCAAAACGACGTAAAGCATTTTGCTCTCGCAGTAGAAGTTGGAAAGGAGAAAGAGGATTAGCGGCAAGAAGACGTTGGAAGTGTTAATTTATTTTTATATTTAAAAAATAGAGGTGATTTATTATGTCAAATGATGTTTATCTCGGTAATCCGCTTTTAAAAAAAGCAAATACCCCGATGGAGTTTACTCAAGAACAAATTCTTGAGTTTGTTAAGTGTCAGAATGATCCCGTTTACTTTGCAAATAATTATGTAAAGATCGTGACCCTGGATCACGGTCTTCAAACATTCAAACCATATCATTTTCAAGAGAAGTTAATTAATAATTTCCACAATCATAGATTTAATATCTGCAAGATGCCACGACAGACTGGCAAATCAACGACTGTCATATCTTTTCTATTACACTATGCAGTTTTTAATGATAACGTAAATATTGGTATTCTCGCAAACAAAGCAGCAACAGCAAGAGAGCTCTTAGACAGACTGCAAACCGCTTATGAAAATCTACCAAAGTGGATGCAACAAGGAATCATATCATGGAACAAAGGTTCCTTGGAATTGGAGAATGGAAGTAAAATCTTGGCTGCTTCTACTTCTGCTTCTGCGGTTCGTGGTATGTCATTCAATATCTTATTTTTGGATGAATTTGCGTTCGTTCCCAATCACATCGCAGACTCATTCTTTGCATCAGTTTATCCGACAATTACTTCAGGTAAACAAACCAAAGTTATAATTGTTTCTACACCACACGGTATGAATCATTTCTACCGAATGTGGCACGATGCAGAAAAAGGTAAAAATGAATATGTCTTTACAGACGTTCATTGGAGTGAAGTTCCTGGAAGAGATGAGGAGTGGAAAAAGCAAACAATTGCAAACACGTCAGAACAACAATTCAAGGTTGAGTTTGAATGCGAATTCTTAGGTTCTGTCGATACTCTTATTGCACCATCTAAACTCAGAACCCTCGTATACGATGCCCCCAAGACCCGCAGCGCGGGTTTAGATGTTTATATTGATCCTGAGGAGAATCATGATTATCTCATCACTGTAGACGTTGCTAGAGGTGTGGGAAACGACTATTCAGCATTTACAGTCATAGATATCACTGAATTTCCACACAAAGTTGTTGCAAAGTACCGAAATAATGAAATAAAACCAATGCTTTTCCCAAGCATTATTCATGAAACAGCAACTGCATATAATAGTGCTTATGTTTTATGTGAGGTTAATGACGTTGGGGATCAAGTAGCAAGTATTATTCAATATGATTTGGAATACAATAATCTTCTTATGTGCTCTATGAGAGGTAGGGCAGGTCAGATTGTTGGACAAGGATTTTCTGGGAAGAAAACGCAACTCGGTGTCAAGATGTCCAAAACGGTCAAGAAAGTTGGTTGTCTCAATCTAAAGACAATGATTGAAGAAAGTAAGTTATTACTGAATGATTATGAGATTATCAGTGAACTTACAACTTTTATTCAGAAACATAATTCTTTTGAAGCAGAAGAAGGTTGCAATGATGACTTAGCAATGTGTCTTGTAATTTATGCTTGGTTGGTTGCTCAAGACTACTTTAAGGAGCTCACCGACCAAGACGTGAGAAAAAGATTATATGAAGAACAAAAGAATCAGATTGAACAAGATATGGCACCTTTTGGATTTGTATCTGATGGATTAGATTCCAGTAGTTTTGTCGATACAGACGGTGATCGGTGGTATGTTGATGAATATGGAGATCGCGCTTATATGTGGGAATATATGTAAATGGATTTAGATAAGCAGATAAAACTTGGACATTTGTTATTAGCAGATAGAAAATGTAGAGTCTGTGGCGAAATAAAAAATCTAATAGATGGATTTTATAGAACAAGAAAAGATAGAGGACCAGTTGCATCTTCTTATTCTTATGAGTGTAAAGAATGTACTATAAAAAGAATTATTGAAACTAAAAGAAGCGCAGCGCCATCTATAAATTGGGAATACCCTGATTGGTAGATATTCACGTCAGGTTTCCCCCGTGTAAAGTATCTTTTTAATAAATATTTTTTAGATAAACTGAGATTTCACGGAGAAAAAAATGGCGACTCCTCAATTATCTCCAGGCGTACTCGTCAGGGAAGTTGATTTAACTGTAGGAAGAGCTGATAATGTTTTAGATAATATTGGTGCAATTGCTGGACCCTTCCCAATTGGACCCGTTGATTACCCTATTGATATTACTACTGAGCAAGATTTAATTAACGTATTTGGAAAACCACAAACCACGGATTCCCAGTATGAATATTGGATGAGCGCCTCGTCCTACCTATCATATGGCGGAGTTCTCAAAGTTGTTAGAACTGGTGGAACATCTTTAAATAACGCGAATGCTGGAGTTGGAGTTGCTTCAGATACCAGCTTAAAAATTGATAATTATGACGATTATTTAAATAATCACGCAGAGGCTACGGAATTTTATTTTGCAGCAAAAAATCCAGGATCTTGGGCAAATGGTCTTAAGGTTTGTATTATTGATGATTTAGCAGATCAAACTATAGGAATTACAACACTTAATGTTGCAAATCTCGGCATAAGTGCCAGTATGGGAGTAACCGTAGCATTAAATTCTGTTAAAATACCAACTTCAAGTGGAATAACTACATTTAATGGATATCTTAAAGGAATTATTACGGGAGTAACTACAGATTCTGTAAATGGAAATAGTACTTTAAATGTAAAAATTGTTTCTAGAGTATCTTCCGGTTCAACACAGTTTAATACAACTTTAGTATCAGCAGCAACGACTAGTGCAAACGCAGGAATCAGCACAGTTTATGTGAACAGTATTGATGGAATAAATGCACTTTCCGATTTAATTACTGTAAATGGACTTTCAAACGTTGCAATTAGTGCTGTTGGAATAGCAACTGCTGGCGTTGGTTTGGGATTAACTGAATTTTATGGATATTATGTTACATTAAGCACCCCATTGACTTCTGGAATTTCTGCAGGAGTAGGTGTCACTTTCACTAGACTTGTAACAATAGGTTCAACTGAGACAAGTGTTGACTATGCAAGTGAAACAAGACATTCATCATTTAATTTAAGCGACACTATTAACGTTGTCAATTCTTCAGGAACATCTGTTGAAACTTTTTCTGCTGTTAGTGTTAGCGATTGGTACGATCAACAAACTTTACAATTAGATAGTGGAATAATTTATTGGAAATCTATTGCACCAAAACCCGTTTCTAACAAATATGTTTTAGATAGAAATGGTAAAAATGACGGAATTCACGTTGTTGTAGTTGATGATTCCGGATCTATTAGTGGAAATCAAGGAACAATTCTTGAGAAACATCTGAGTCTCTCTAAGGCATCAGATACAGTTTCATCCGCAAATTCTCCTCAAAAGATTTGGTATAAACAATATATTGCAGATTTTTCTTCACAGGTTTTTGCTGGAGGAAATCAATCAAATTCTTCAGATTCTTACTGGGGAACTTCTCCAAGAGCAACTGCATTCTCAACAGGATTTACTCCAGTTACTGGATTATGGGGTTCTTCTGCACAAGGAACAAAGTTTAGTGCAATTGGAAATAAAACCTACACTTTAGGTGGCGGAGTTGATTATTCTGCATCAGGAGGACTGACAGCAACTCTTGGAGATTTGCAGACATCATACAATTTATTTTCAAACAAAGATGAAATTCAAGTTGATTATTTGATTATGGGTCCTGGACTAACAGGTGATGCCAACAATCCTTTTGATTCACAAGCAAAAGCACAATACTTGATTTCTATAGCGGAACAAAGAAAAGATTGTGTTGCTTGTATTGGACCACATAGAACATCGATTGTTGGACAAACAAACACAACTACACAAACAACGAATCTAATCAAATACTTTAGTTCGCTTTCTTCTTCATCATATGCAGTCTTTGATAGTGGATATAAGTACACCTATGATAGATTCAATAATAAATTCGTATATATTCCTTGCAACGCTGACGTTGCAGGTTTGATGTGCCGCACAAATATCGTAGCATATCCATGGTTCTCTCCTGCTGGTCAGCAAAGAGGAATTATCAACAATGCAATCAAACTTGCATATAATCCAAATAAGACACAAAGAGATCAACTTTATCCACAGAGAGTTAACGCAATTGTAACTCAACCTGGAATCGGCACTCTTCTGTTTGGTGATAAAACTGCTCTCGGTTATGCATCAGCGTTTGATAGAATCAATGTTCGTCGTCTCTTCCTCACCATCGAGCAAGCTCTGCAAAGAGCAGCACAATCTCAACTCTTTGAATTAAACGATGAACTAACTAGAGCAAACTTCAGAAACATTGTTGAACCATATCTGCGTGATGTTCAGGCAAAGAGAGGTCTTTATGGATTTCTTGTTGTTTGTGATAGTTCTAATAATACCCCAGATGTTATTGATAATAATGAATTTAGAGCAGATATCTTCTTAAAACCAGCCAAATCCATTAACTACGTCACTCTTACATTTGTCGCAACCCGCACTGGCATAAGCTTTGAAGAAGTAGTCGGAACAGTTTAAGAATTTTATCCAAACAACTATAAAGGAGTAAAGAATCATGTCTATTGGAGCTTATTCAATCTCACAATTTAAATCAAAACTATCGGGTGGTGGAGCCCGCGCAAATTTATTTGAAGTTAGAATGAATTTACCTTCAGGATTGTCTTGGGGAGGAGGAAAATCTGCCGCCTCTTCAAGTGCAAGCACTGGCAATAATAATGAAAAAGCATCTAACACAAGCAGCTCTGCAGAAACTTTTATATTTTTATGCAAAGCAGCTGCTTTACCGGCATCTAATGTTGCATCAATAGATGTTCCATTTAGGGGAAGAACTTTTAAAGTTGCTGGCGATAGAACTGTTGATCCCTGGACAATCACAGTTATAAATGATGAGGATTTTCAGTTAAGAAGAACTTTTGAGCAGTGGGTGAACTCCATCGCCACCTTGGAATCGAATGTTGGATCAACCAATCCATCAAATTATATGGCTAGTGCAAATGTTTATCAATTAGGAAGATCATCGGCATCATCTGGCGGAAAAACTGACTCAAACACAAATGCATCTTCACTTACTCATTCAGTTTTAGCGAATTATAAATTTGTTGATATTTTTCCAACCACAGTTTCTCAAATTGATCTTTCATACGATTCATCAAATACTATTGAAGAATTTACGGTAGAATTCCAGGTTCAAAATTGGAGTTATGTGGGAACCAGCTTAGAGTCTACTTCTTCATCTTCGGAAGAAGATGAAAAATAATAATCAATTTAAATTTAAATAAATAAGTAAAATTACTAATAAATTATGGCAAGATTGTTTGGATTTTCCATTGAGGATAATGAACCATTATCTCCCGGTGTGGTCAGTCCAGTTCCCCAAAACAATGAGGACGGGACTGACCACTATCTGAGTAGTGGTTTTTTTGGTTCATATGTTGATATTGAAGGTGTTTATAGGACTGAGTTTGATCTAATTAAAAGATATCGTGAAATGGCACTTCACCCAGAATGTGATAGTGCTATTGAAGATATTGTAAACGAAGCAATTGTATCAGATACAAATGATACTCCTATAGAAATTGAACTTTCTAATTTAAATGCAAGTGACGGAATTAAGAAAAAAATAAGGCAAGAGTTTAAATATATTCTTTCTCTTTTAGATTTTGATAAAAAATCTCACGAAATCTACAGAAATTGGTATATAGATGGTAGATTGTATTACCATAAAGTAATTGACCTCAAGAATCCGCACGAAGGAATTCAAGAGTTGCGTTACATAGACCCAATGAAAATGAGGTATGTAAGGCAACAAAAGAAGTCAGAAAAGGATAGATATAGACTATCAAATATTAATACAGATAATCCAATGGATTTTGAGTTTCCTCAAATCGAGGAATACTTCATTTATAATCCCAAAATGACATATCCAGCAAGCAATCCATCATCTCTTGGCGGAACTGCTGGAATCAAAATGTCAAAGGATTCCATTACATATTGCACTTCTGGACTTGTAGATAGAAATAAGGGATCAACTCTTTCATACCTCCACAAGGCAATCAAGTCTCTTAATCAACTGCGAATGATTGAGGATTCTTTAGTCATTTATCGTCTCTCTCGGGCTCCAGAAAGAAGAATTTTTTACATTGATGTAGGTAATCTTCCGAAGGTTAAAGCAGAACAATACCTTCGCGATGTTATGATGCGTTATCGCAACAAACTTGTATATGATGCAAATACTGGAGAAATTCGTGACGACAAGAAGTTTATGGCAATGCTTGAGGACTTCTGGCTTCCAAGAAGAGAAGGTGGTAGAGGAACTGAAATCTCTACACTTCCTGGTGGTCAGAATCTTGGAGAAATTACAGATATTGAGTATTTTAAGAAAAAACTTTATCGTTCACTAAACGTTCCCCCCTCAAGAATGGATGGAGAGGGTGGATTTAATCTTGGACGCTCATCAGAAATTCTCCGCGATGAAGTTAAGTTCAGTAAGTTTGTTTCTCGTTTAAGAAAGAGATTCTCATATATGTTCCACGATATGTTGAGAACTCAACTGATTCTTAAAAATATTATTACTCCAGAAGATTGGAACATTATGGAAGAGCATATTCAATATGACTTCCTATATGACAATCATTTTGCAGAACTTAAAGATGCGGAGTTGATGAATGAAAGACTTGGTATGGTTCAAATTGCAGAACCATATGTTGGGAAGTATTTTTCTCAAGATTATCTGAGAAGAAAAATTCTTCGCCAAACAGATGAAGAAATTCTTGAGCAAGATAAGATTATGAAAAAAGAGATTAAAGATGGAATTATCCCCGATCCAAATGCTCCAGTAGATCCAATGACAGGAATGCCTTTAGATCAAACTGCTCAAATGGATTTAGGTCAACCAGTAATGGAACCAAATCTTGATGCTCAAGGTGCTGCAACTGAGGCAAGTGGAAAGATTGCAGAAATGCCCAAGGGTGGCGAGATATAAATAAAAAAAAATATTATTAGGTATTAACAATGGATGAACTTATGGATATGATTGTAGGTGATGAAGCACCTTCTCAAATCAGCGATAAAATTAAAGAACTTTTGTTTGCAAAGTCTTCTGAAAAGATTGACGAATTTCGCCCAGCAGTTGCAAATGCTATGTTTAGCGGAGAAACCGAAGAGGAAGAATGAAATCTTTTAAAGAATTCCTTTCAGAGTCAGTAAATATTTCTGGAGATTTTAACGGAAATCTCTACATCAATTCTTCTCAACCAGAATCACAACAAGTTGGAGAGGAATATGTTGCAGATGTAATGTGGAATGGAAGTCTTTACAGAATGGAAATGACCACTCAAAGTGGCGGCATTCCATCCAAAAGAGATTTGGGAGAACAACTACAAACTCAATATCCAGGTGCTGTAGTTCAGCAGATATATCCAGTCGAAGAGAAAAACTTTAACATTAAAAAAGCAAGTAGATACAACCCATCGAAGTTGGAATGGATTGATTAATAATGGCTATTTGGAATAAGACTACACAAGATTATTTAAATCAGGAAAGAACCCTACACGAGGTTTATATCCGTGCTGATGAGTATGGAAATATTCTAAATGAGAGTGCTTGCTCCAAATCTGCATTTGGAGAAAATCTAGCAATTCCACTCACACCCAAAATTCAGGGTGATGCGATTTATGGATTAGATCCAAGAAACTTTGATACTTTTAAGTTTAGCAATAGTGGTATTGCAACACACGAAAATAATACTTTCAAGGTTGGTTGTGGAACAGATGCAAACTCTTATGGAGTTATAAGAAGCACAAACTTTCTTAGATATCGTCCAGGACAGGGTGTAGTCGGTAGATTTACTGCATCATTCTCAAATAACCCAGTAGGATTTACTCAAAGAGCAGGTTTCTTCAATCAAGAAAACTCCCTCCAAATTGGTTATGCCCATACAAATGGACAGTTTGGTATTCTTCGTGCAACTGGTGGTAAGACACACATTCACCAATTTACATTTACTGCACTTGATGATGGTAATGTAACTGTGACTATAAATGGGACTGCATTTACTGCGGTAACTTTAAGTACTGGAACTATTGCTGGAAATATTGCACAACTCGTTCAGGGACTAAGAGCACAAGCACTCTTTAATGCTTTATATCTCGCAGAATACGACCAAACAAAGATTACTTTCCTTGCTACATCTCTTGGTGCCCAAAACGGAACCAACAATGTAACCAGCACCGCAACAGTTACATTTACTTCCAGTCATTTACAACTAGGTGTAGCACAAACCGAGAATTGGACATTCCAAGAAGACTTTAACTTAGATAAACTTGATGGAACTGGATACTCTGGTGTTACACTAGACCATCAAAACTGAATATCTATCAAATCAACTTCCGTTGGTTGGGTGCTGGTGAGATGAGATATGCGATAGAAAATCCTCTGAATGGAGATATGATTTTCTTCCATCACGAGCATTATTCCAATAGATACACAACTCCACACTTAGATAATCCATCACTCAAACTTGGATATGTCGCAGCAAATCTTGGTTCTCCTACAAGTGGAGTTGTAACTTGTAGAGGTGCATCATTTATGGGTGCAGTTGAAGGTAATGTAGTTCAAACCAGATTACCTTACTCTGCAACAGGTTCAAGAACTGATGCAATGAACACTCCTGGTTCTTTGTATCATATTCTATCAGTTAAGAATAGATTGGTTTTCCAAGGAAAAGTAAATACAAGAGACTTGATTCCAAAAAGAATTACTGCTTCGGTGAATACCGTTGGAGACCCAGCAATCTTATATGTTTATGTAAATCCAAATACAACAAACTTTTTTAGATGGATAAGTCCAACAAATGAATTTAATGCATCACTTTATGCAACACAAAGCACTGCTGGGTTGTTTTCAATGAGTGCTACACAAACCTATCAACCAATAGCAGCATTTCATATTTCGGACGGAGCAACTCTGGATGCAAGTCTAAGTGATTTAGGTATTGATATTCCACCTAATAATTTTATCAGTATCTATGTTTCTTCTACAAGTAATATGACTGCTGCTTCGGCATCATTGATTTGGGTAGAAGACTAATAATAATAAATAACTAAAAGTGTACTATAAAAATAATGGCTCATAGACCAGTTGGGGCAGGTTCCTCATTTAGTTTTTCTGCAGGTGCTGCAACAACATCATCTGCCTTTTCAGTTCAATCTAGTGTTTTGAGAGTGGTTGCTGTTGGGGGAGCTGCACACATTGCTGTTGGTGAAACACCTTCAGCAACAACTGCAGATTATTATGTTCCCTCGGGCGAGACTGTAACTTTAGGTTTAACTAAAGCATCAAATAGAGTTGTTGGTGTAACAACAGGAACAACAACCATTGTTACTGTTCCAGAAGGAACTCAAGTTCCATTTGCAGTTGGTGATTATGTATCTTTAACTGCAACTGGTCAATCTTATTATAATTTCACTCACCAAAGAGTTTTATCGATTGATACTTCTACAGGTGTTGGTGGATATTTCTCAACAAGAATGACTGTAAATTATAATTCAAGTGGAATTGTAACAGCATTCTCTGCAGCAGATGCATCAGTAGTTCTTTCAAATAAGATCTCTGCTTACGGAGTTGGTTCAGGAACACTTTATTTCCAACAAGTACAAATCACAGGTCAAGCATGATGAAACTCATTACCGAAGAAATCGAATCAGTAGAAGTTCTTACCGAAACGGTCAATGGTAAGAAGACTCTTTATATTCAAGGACCTTTCCTGCAAAGTGAATGTGTGAATCGTAATGGCAGAATGTATCCGTTTTCAATTATGGAAAGGGAAGTGAAGCGTTATACTGAGCAATATGTAGATAAAGGACGTGCTCTTGGAGAACTTGGACATCCTGATGGTCCTACTGTAAATCTTGATCGTGTTTCTCATAAGATTGTTTCTTTATCTTGTGAAGGAAACAATTGGATTGGAAAAGCACAAATTCTACCAACTCCAATGGGTAAGATTGCTGAATCACTTTTAAATTCTGGTGTTTGTCTTGGAGTTTCTTCTCGTGGTATTGGATCACTAAGAGAAAATAGTAGAGGTTATAAAGAAGTTGGTGAAGATTTTATGTTAGCAACTGCTGCTGATATCGTGGCTGACCCTTCCGCACCCGATGCATTTGTTCAAGGAATTATGGAAGGTAAAGAGTGGGTATGGGATGGAGGAATGCTTCGCGAAAGACTTGCAGAGCAAACTCAAAGAAAAATTAATACTCTAGTAGATCAAAAACTTCTAGAAGAGTATAAACTAAGTCTGTTCAATGAGTTTTTAAACTCATTGTAATTTATTTAATTATAAATAAATATAGTTTATAACGTAAAGGTTAAACGGAGAGTTCAAATGTCTCGTGGAGATTTACAAGAAATGGAAGTAGGCACTAAACCATCCAGAACCGCTGTTAATGCTAACGCAAAAGCAGCGGAGGCAATGCCTCATTTATCTGGTTCAACCCCTGGACAAACTGGTGGTTGGGAAGATCTAGGTGGTCCCGATCCTTCTAACTATCGTCCAGATGATGATTCAGCAAAACTGAAGACACCTGGTGCAAGTCTTAAGCAAGTTAAGGATGTTGTCAATAAAGGTGCTAAGGCTGCTGAAGCAATGAAAGGTCTTCACAAAGAAGAGGAAGAACTCGAAGATGAAGATGTAATTGAAGAAGAGATTGAAGAAGATGAAGAAATTGTAGAAGCAAAAGAGGAAGAAGAAGATAGTGAAGATGAGGACGATGAAGATGACGAAGAAGATGACGAAGAAGATGATGATGAAGTAAAGAAAGAAGAGTATGATATCGAAGAAGATGTTAATGCTCTTTTAGAAGGTGAAGATCTTTCCGAAGAATTCCAAGAGAAAGCACGTACCATCTTCGAAGCTGCTATTCGTTCAAAAGTTTTTGAAATCAAAGAAACTCTTGAGGAGCAGTATGCTACTGCACTTGCAGAAGAAGTAGAAGAAATTAAAGAGTCTCTTGCTGAGCGTGTAGATGCATACCTTGAGTATGTTGCAGATGAGTGGATTCAAGAGAATGCACTTGTTATTGAGCAAGGTCTTAAGACTGAGATGACCGAATCATTCCTCCAAGGAATGAGAGGTCTTTTTGAAGATCATTATGTAACAATCCCTGAAGATAAATATGATGTGCTTGAGAGCATGGTAGAAAAACTTGATGAAATGGAGACAAAACTCAACGAGCAGATTGAGAAAAACGTTTCCCTTAACAAGCGTCTCGCAGAGTCGGTTGCTGATGGAATCTTTGAACAGGTCGCTGTTGGTCTTGCAGACACACAGAGAGACAAGCTCGCTTCACTTGCCGAAAGTGTTGAGTTTGAAAGTGAAGAAGAATATCGTGAAAAACTGGAGACTTTGAAGGAATCATATTTCCCTTCAAGAGTTGTATCTCCATCGGCTAAAACTGAAACTCTGTCTGAAGGTTTAGACGTTACACCCGAATCTTATTCAGATTCAATGTCCGTATATCTAAAGACTCTTTCAGCATTCGGCAAATAATTGAATTTAATATAATTCAAACCACAAAAAACAAACACTTAGTAAAAGGTAAAAGCAAATGTTCCAGTCAGAACAATTGCAGGAAAAGTGGGCACCACTCTTAGACTATCAGGGTCTTGATTCGATCAAAGATTCTCATCGTAGAGCTGTAACCGCTGTCCTGCTCGAAAACCAAGAAAGATTTTTAAGAGAAGAATCAGCATTTAGTTCAGGTGGTATTTCCAACCTGATGGAAGCACCAACCAACGCAGTTGGTAACGGTGGATTCACTGGATCTGCTACTGCAGCTGGTCCTACCGCAGGTTTCGACCCCGTACTGATCTCACTGATCCGTCGTTCGATGCCTAACCTGATCGCCTATGATATTGCAGGCGTTCAACCAATGAGCGGTCCTACTGGACTCATCTTCGCAATGCGTTCACGCTACCAGAATCAGTCTGGTGCAGAAACATTCTACAATGAAGTAGATTCTGCATTCTCTGGTCAACCTGCTGGTCGTGATAATTCAGATGGATTTACCGATGGTAATGCCGGTATGGGCACTACCGCTCAAGGCGGAAGCAATCCATCAGTTCTGAACCCAGTTTCAACTGCAACCTCAACCGCATACAATGTTGGTCAGGGTATGCGTACAGACCAGGCTGAAGCTCTGGATGGTACGGGTGCTGACGCATTCAACCAGATGGCATTCTCAATCGAGAAAGTCACTGTTACTGCAAAGTCACGCGCACTGAAAGCTGAGTACTCACTAGAACTCGCTCAAGACCTCAAGGCAATCCATGGTCTGAACGCTGAAGCGGAACTAGCAAACATTCTCTCAACTGAGATTCTTGCTGAGATCAACCGCGAAGTTATCAGAACCATCTACAAGGTTGCTGAACAGGGTGCGGTACAGAACGTTGCAACTCCTGGTATTTTCGACCTCGACGTTGATTCCAACGGTCGTTGGTCTGTTGAGAAATTCAAGGGTCTTCTGTTCCAGATTGAGCGTGATGCTAACGCTATCGCTCAGAGAACTCGTCGTGGAAAGGGCAACATCATCCTCTGCTCTGCAGACGTTGCTTCCGCTCTAACCATGGCTGGCGTTCTGGATTATACCCCTGCACTCAACGCTAACCTCACCGTAGATGACACCGGCAACACCTTTGCTGGTACTCTAATGGGCAAGTTCCGCGTCTACATCGACCCATATGCTGCTAACCTGACTTCAGGTAATGCAACTCCAGGTAATCAGTACTATGTTGCTGGTTATAAGGGTTCTTCACCTTATGACGCTGGACTCTTCTATTGCCCCTATGTTCCTCTCCAAATGGTTCGTGCCGTTGGTGAGAACAGCTTCCAGCCCAAGATTGGATTTAAGACCCGTTATGGAATGGTTGCAAACCCATTCGCTGAAGGTACTAACCAGGGTCTTGGTGGACTTAACATCAACGCTAACCGCTACTATCGTCGTGTGGCGGTCAAAAATCTCATGTAAATCTCATATGAGATTATCTGGAGGACCTCAAAAAAGGTCCTCTTTTTTTATAAATAATACAGTTAAGAACCTCAGTGATATGTTTTATATTTACAAATCAACTAATAAAATTAATAGTAAATTTTATATCGGTAGATGCAAAGGCCCTATTGAAAACAGAGAATATAAACACTGGTGGTATGTTTCCAATAAAAATAGCAATGCGCCATTTCCAAATGCTTTACGAAAATATGGAAGAGATAACTTTACGTGGGAAATTATAGAAGAAACTAATGAAAGTAATAATGGAGAAAGAGAAATCTATTGGATAAATAAACTCAAACCACATTACAATGCAACTTTAGGTGGAGATGGAGGAACTCTTGGACATTCGTGCCCAGAACATGTAAAAGAAGCGACAAGACAATCAAGAATTGTATCAGTTAAAGATAGAAAGACTGGAAAAATTTATACTTCTATGAAAGAAGCAAGAAAAGATACTGGAATTTTGGAAAGTAGTATAAGCAGATCTTTAAAATATAACGGACCTGGTAGTAGATGGGAAAGAGTTATCTAAATATTTAAAAAAATCATGGTAGCGGGACAACCAGAGAATAGAAATTTTCTATCTCCAACGGGATTTAAATTTACATTAAAAAGAACTCCAAAGGTTGCATTTTTTTGCAATTCAGCAAACATTCCAGAATTAAATCTTGGTATAGCAGTCCAACCATCATATCTCAAAGATATTGATATTCCAGGAGATAAAATTGTTTTTGGAGATTTAAATTTAAGATTTCTTGTAGATGAGAACCTTGAAAATTATATGGAAATTCAAAACTGGATTAGAGGGTTAGGATATCCAGAAAGTTTGAATCAGATTTATGATTTTCAAGAGACCGGATATATTACTCCTAGAGTAGAAGCACAGAAGCAGTTGGGATTATATTCTGATGGAACTCTTCAAGTTCTAACAAGTTCCTCAATACCAAATTTTCAGATTGTTTTTAAAGACCTGTTTCCATATTCATTGGGAACTTTAAGTTTTGATGCAACTCAAACCGATGTCCAGTACTTTACAGCAGATGTAAGTTTCAAGTATACTATTTACAATATAGTAGATCTTGGTGGCAATCCTTTATGAGTTTTGATTTAGATACAATTCAAAAAATGTGGGAACAGGACTCTAAAATTGATATGGATAATCTTCATACAGAGTCTACAAACATTCCAGTTCTTCACGCAAAATATTTTGAGTTATATAATACCATATTTCTTTTAAGAAAAAAAGCAGAGCAACAAAAAAGAAATATACGTCACGAAAGATATGAATATTATTCCGGCAAGTCAGACCCAGAAGTATACGTAGAAAATCCTTTTCCCAAAAAGATTCGGGATAAAGACACAATGCAAAAGTATCTTGACGCAGACGAAAAACTTTCAACAGTGTGTCTCAAAATAGATTATTATGATACTATGCTTACTTATATTGAAAGTATTCTTAAAATGATTCAGAACAGAACGTTTCAAATCAAGAATGCTATTGAGTTTATGAGATTTAACGCTGGACTAGGGTAAATAAATACTCATAGCAATATTAATGCTATGAGTGATGTCATTATAGAAAAAAAGAATGAGGTTTACATTAAACTTCATTGCGAATCCCATATTTTATACGAACTTCAACCATATTTCACATTTGAAGTCGAATCTGCAAAATTTATGTCTCAGTATAGAAGCAGACACTGGGACGGCAAAATTCGACTGTTAAGTACTCATACTGGAGAAATTTACGCAGGTTTGTTAGATAAGATTATCGACAAACTAACTCTCCACAACTATACATATGAGTTTAAAGAAAATAAATTTTATGGTATGCCTTTTGAAGTTAATGAGGGCGTATCATTTGAGGGTGTAAAGGATTACATGCAATCTATTTGTGCTCATACTCCCAGGCAATACCAGATTGAGGGAGTATATGATGCACTAAGGCATAATAGAAAACTGTTGATAAGCCCCACTGCATCAGGCAAATCACTGATGATTTATTCTCTCGTAAGATATTATGTGGATAAAGGCGAAAAAATTCTCTTAGTTGTTCCAACGACATCTCTTGTAGAGCAGATGTACAAGGATTTCCAAGACTATGGTTGGGATGCTGAGTCATATTGCCACCGTATCTATTCTGGTAGAGAAAAAACGAATGAATATCCAGTAACGATTACGACTTGGCAATCTGTTTATAAACTAGAGCGTTCATTCTTTGAAGAATATAACTGTATTATAGGTGACGAAGCGCATTTATTCAAGAGTAAATCTCTGATTGAGATTATGACTAAGCTTCATCATGCTAAGTATAGATTTGGTTTCACTGGAACTCTTGATGGAACTCAGACTCACAAGTGGGTTTTGGAAGGATTGTTTGGTCCATCATATAAAGTGACTAGAACTTATGAGTTGATGGAGCAAGGACATATTTCCCAGTTAGATATTCGTTGTCTTGTTCTTAAGCACCCCCCTCAAAAGTTTGAAACTTATGAAGATGAGATTCAGTATTTAATATCTCACGATCAAAGAAACAAATTTATAACAAATCTTTCTTTAGATTTAAAAGGTAACACTCTTGTTCTTTTTTCAAGAGTTGAAGCACACGGAGCGATACTTTATGAAAGAATAAATAACACTAAGCGAGGTGATCGTAAAGTATTTTTTATTCATGGCGGTGTAGATACTGAAGAAAGAGAATTGGTTAGAGAAATAACAGAACGGGAAAACAACGCAATCATTGTTGCTTCCTATGGAACTTTTTCTACTGGTATTAATATTAAAAATCTTCATAACGTTATCTTTGCTTCTCCTAGCAAATCGCGAATAAGAAATTTACAAAGTATAGGAAGAGTGCTTAGAAAAGGAAAAAACAAAACAAAAGCAGTTCTTTACGATATCTCTGATGACTGTACATATAATTCGAGAAAAAATTACACTTTAAATCATTTGATAGAGAGAATCCGTATATACAATGAGGAACAATTTAACTATGAAATAATTACTGTACAATTAAAGAAAAATGGGAATTGAAGAAGATTTTTACTGCACACTCAAACTAAAAACAGGCGAAGAGATCTTTGCTAAAATAGCAGCATCTGAAGAGGAAGATAGAACTATTCTGATTGTTTCTAATCCAATCACAGTAAATGAAATTAAAAATAGATCTGGTATCGTTGGATATAAATTAGAACCTTGGTTAAAAACAACAACAGAAGATATGTTTATTATTAATCTTGAAGATGTCTTAACTCTTTCTGAATCTTCTGATATTGAAATGATTATGATGTATCAGTCTTTTGTTCGTAACTCAAATAGAGAAAGTACAAATCAATCTAAGATTAATCGTAGAATGGGATACATTGCCAATGTTAAGGATGCTAAAGAGATATTAGAGAAGCTTTATAAAAATAGCTAAGATATAACTTATCAACCCCGACAAAGGTTATTGTACAGGGTTTGAAGCACCTTGTCAAGTATTTGTTTGAGTGGTATAATTTATACATAATAATGATAAAAACTTATGATAAGTACAGCAGTTATGACCAAGAGAAAGAGGTCAGAGCATTACGTTAATAACAAAGAGTTTCTTGCTGCTCTCATTAAGTATCGTGAAGATAAAGAAATTGCATTAATTCAAGGAAAGACAAAACCTCCCATTCCTCGCTACATTGGAGAGTGCTTCTTGAAGATTGCAAATCATCTTTCTTTCAAACCAAACTTCGTGAACTACATGTTCAAGGAAGATATGATTTCTGACGGTATTGAAAACTGTGTTCAGTATATTCACAACTTCAATCCAGAGAAGTCACAAAATCCTTTTGCTTACTTTACCCAAATCATTCACTATGCGTTTCTTCGTAGAATCCAAAGAGAGAAACGTCAACTAGAAATCAAGAATAAAATCCTTGAGCGTTCTGGATTTTCTGAAGTATTTGCGGACGACAACACGGTTGACGGTGGGAACTATTCCGATTACAATAGCATTAAAGATGGCGTTCACTCTAAGCTTCGTTATTGAATGAAAGTAGCTCTAATTAACGATACCCACTATGGGGCAAGGAAAGGTTCAAAATTGTTTCACGATTATTTTGAACTCTTCTACAAGAATGTGTTTTTCCCGACGCTGGAACAGTACGGGATTGATACAGTCATTCATATGGGTGATGCTTTTGATAGCCGCAAATCAATTGATTATCAAAGTTTAGAGTGGGCTAAAAGAGTTGTATTTGAACCTCTTAAGAACTATGAGGTTCATATGATTGTTGGTAATCATGATAGTTATTATAAGAATACGAACAATACAAACTCTCCTCAACTTCTGCTGAAGGATTATCCAAACATTCGGACATATTCTTCTCCTACAGAAATCAAAGTTGGGAACCTTGATGTTCTTCTTCTTCCGTGGATTTGTATGGAAAATGAAGAAAAGTCATTGAAGATGATTAAAAAAACCAAAGCAAAAGTTGCTATGGGTCATCTTGAGTTTCAAGGTTTTCGAGTAAACCGTCAAATCGTTATGGAACATGGACTGGAAGCAAATCTTTTTACAAACTTCAAAAAGGTATTTTCTGGTCATTACCACACTCGTTCTGATAATGGAACTGTATTCTATACGGGAAATCCTTATGAGATTTACTGGACGGACGTAAATGATACTCGCGGTTTCACTATTTTTGATACTGAAACATTAGAGCATACTCCAGTTGATAATCCTTATAAGATGTTCTATAACATCTACTATGAGGACACAAACTATCAGACATTTGATACTCGTGAGTATGAGAACAAAATTGTAAAAATTATTGTCCGCAAAAAGTCTGATACTAAAAAGTTTGAAAAGTTTGTTGATAAACTTTATTCATCTAATATTGCAGAACTCAAAATTATTGAAAACTTCGACATTCAAGAACCTGTAGAGTTTGAAGCATTTGAAAGTGAAGATACGATTTCTATCTTGAATAGATATATTCAGGAGGCAGAAATTAGTCTTGATAAGTCAATCATTCAAAAGATGATGCAAGAAATATATCAAGAGGCATGTGAATTAGTTTAAATGTTTATTCTAACAATCAATGGTAGAGAAACCGAAGGAGCATATTCTGTAGTTGATGATGAAGGAGAACACATTCTTTATCTCTTTCAAGAAGAAGATGATGCTGTTCGTTATGCTATGATGTTAGAAGAAGATGGATATCCTGAGATGCATGTAATTGAAATTGAAAATGAAGTGATGGTAAAAACTTGCGAAATGCATGGATATCAGTATACTATTATTACGCCCGATGACATTGTAATTCCTCCAAATACTGAGTATGATTTTATTTAAAACTATAAAATGGAAAAATCTGTTATCTACTGGCAATCAATATACGGAAGTTGATTTTACAAAAAATAAAACTAATTTGATTGTTGGGACTAATGGTGCAGGTAAAAGCACTATTTTGGATGCTCTTTGCTTTTCTTTATTTGGTCGCAGTTTTAGACGCATAAACAAACCACAACTTATCAATTCTGTAAATGAAAAAGATTGTAAAGTTGAGGTTGAGTTTAGTATTGGAAATGTTGAATGGAAAGTTGTAAGAGGAATTAAACCTGCTTTGTTTGAAGTGTGGAAAAACGGTTCTATTTTGGACCAATCTGCTGCTGCATTAGATCAACAAAAGTGGTTGGAGCAGAATGTTCTAAAGATGAATTTTAAAAGTTTTACTCAAATCGTTATTTTGGGTTCGAGTACTTTTGTTCCTTTTATGCAACTTTCTGCTGCCCATCGTCGGGAAGTGATTGAGGATTTACTTGATATTAAGATTTTTTCTTCAATGAATATGGTAATCAAAGAGAAAATCCGTCAAGCAAAAGAAGAAATAAAAGTTCTGGACCTTAAGAAGCAATCTCTTGCAGAAAAACTTAAGATGCAGGAAGAGTTTATTGAAGAACTTGAGAATCGTGGTAAGGAGAATATTAAAGATAAAGAGGAAAAGATTGGACAACTTCTTAGCGAAGAAAATAATTGGATAAATGTAAATCAATGTAAGAATGAGGAACTTCAAAAACTTCAGAATCACCTTGAAAATTATGTTGGTGCTACCGAAAAACTTCGTAAAATGGGAAACCTAAAAGGTAAAATCTCCCAAAAAGTATCTACGATTACCAAAGAGCACAAGTTCTTTACTGAGAATACGGTATGCCCTACTTGCACACAGTCTATTGAAGAGACCTTCAGAATAAATAGAATTACAGACGCTCAAAATAAAGCAAAGGAGTTGCAATCTGGTTATAAAGAACTGGAGGAAGCAATTAAAGAGGAAGAGGAGCGAGAGCGTCAATTCACCGCTCTATCGAAGGAGATTTCAAACTTAACGAATGGCATTTCTCAAAACAATACTAAGATCGCTGGATGTCAAAAACAAATCAGAGATCTTGAACATGAAATTCAAGTTCTTACCGAGAACCTTGCAAACAGAAATTCTGAACATGAGAAGCTAGAATCCTTCAAAGACAACTTAAAAACTACATACGACGAACTCGCTTCTAAAAAAGACACAATAAACTACTACGATTTTTCGTATAGTTTGCTCAAAGACGGTGGAGTAAAATCCAAAATCATTAAGAAGTATCTACCGCTGATAAATCAGCAAGTTAACCGTTATCTTCAGATGATGGATTTCTATATTAACTTCACACTTGATGAGGAATTTAACGAAACCGTCCAGTCACCCATTCATGAAGATTTCTCTTATGCTTCCTTCAGTGAAGGTGAAAAAATGAGGATCGACCTTGCTCTTCTTTTTACTTGGCGGGAAGTTGCGAGAATGAAGAACTCAGTCAATACCAATCTGCTGATTATGGATGAAGTGTTTGATAGTTCACTTGATGGATTTGGAACAGAAGAGTTCCTTAAGATTATTAGATACGTAATAAAAGACGCAAATATTTTTGTTATTTCCCATAAGACTGGATTAGAAGATAGATTTGAAAGTGTTATTAAGTTCGAAAAGATAAAGGGATTTAGTCGAATGGTCTTTATCTGACCCACTTTCAAAACTGTCCATCCTTAGAGTATTTCTGGAAAACACCTGCTATATTACTAGAAGTTCAAAAGCAATCCAGATGCCCGTCAATCTAGAAGTTAAAGGTTCTCTTGCCAAATGTCTGGCAACTGAGAACCTGATTATCGAGCACAAGAAAGTTCCGACTGCAATGTTCGATGTTGACCGTCGTGTTCTGACTCTTCCGAATTGGGATAAAGCATCTGCGACTGTTTATGATCTTCTGGTTGGTCACGAAGTTGGACACGCACTCTTCACCGATAATATTGACTGGACTAAAGAATATCCTGAAGTTCCTAAGGACTTTGTGAACGTTCTTGAGGATGTCCGTGTGGAACGTCTGATGAAGAAAAAGTATCCTGGACTTTCTCGGACTTTCTATAATGGTTATAATGAACTGAACTCTGATGACTTCTTTTCAACCAAAGACGAGAACCTGGATGAACTGACTTTTATTGACCGAATCAATCTTTACTACAAGATTGGTGCTTTTCATAACATCTGTTTCAATGATGAAGAGAATGAGTTTCTGACTCGTGCTTCTTTGACTGAAACTTTTGATGAAGTGCTGCAACTTGCTCGTGAAATCGCCGAGTATGTGAAGTATAAAAAGCAAGAGGTTCAGGCAATGCCTACTTCTGGCGAAGGTGATTCTTCTCAGGGTGCTGGTGAGAGAACTGAAGGTTCTTCGGATTTTTCTCAAGATGGAGAGAATCAAGACGGTCAGAACAAATCTGAACTGGACCAAGATTCGCAGGGTCAGTCTCAAACTGATGGTGAATCTTTTGGTGATGAGATGAATAAGTCTATGGAAGCACCGAGTGGTGGTGGTTTCGGTCAGGAAGCAAGTAATCAGCACGGTGAAAACAGCAAAGATGAACTGACTTCTAAGACCTCTCGTTCTTTTGATGAAAAGTCTCAAGACCTGGTGGATAAGTATGCTCAGGAAACTCATTATGTGGAACTTCCTAAGATGAATCTTGAGACGATGATTATTCCTAATGAGTTTATTCATCGTAAGGCAAAAGAGTTCTATGAAAATCGTGGAACTTATTACAAAGAGACTTTTGATTTTACTTGCAAGGAGTACAATGCCTACAAGAAATCTGCCGAAAAGGAAGTTTCTTATCTGGTAAAAGAGTTTGAGTGTAAGAAGTCTGCAGACCAATATGCTCGGTCTAGCACTGCCCGCACAGGTGTTCTGGATACTTCCAAACTCCATACCTATAAGTTTAACGAAGACCTGTTTAAGAAGGTCTCTGTGGTCCCTGATGGTAAGAATCACGGTCTCATCTTCATTCTTGACTGGTCTGGTTCAATGAGTGAGTTTATCCTGGATGCTTATAAGCAACTGCTGAATCTGATTTGGTTCTGCCGTAAGGTGAATATTCCTTTCGAGGTGTATGCTTTCACTCTGGATGCTCATTCTTATATGGAACTGCAACCCAATCATCCTCCTGTGTATGATAAAGTTGCTGGTGTTCTCTCCCCTGAAGCATCGTTCCGTCTGATGAATTTCTTCACCAGTAAAGTGAACAATCGAGTTCTCGATGAGCAACTCAAGAACATCTGGTGTGCTTGCTATTCTTATCAGAAACGTTCTGGTGCTGTTCCTCCTCACCTGGACCTTTCGGGTTCTCCTATTGGTGAAAGTATGATGGCACTGCACTCTCTGATTCCTGATTTTCAGGCAAAGAATAAACTGCAGAAGGTAAATGTTATCTTCCTGACTGATGGTGAGGGTTATCAGAATTCGGTGACAGTTTCTCGCAAAGGTCGTTATCCTGATTCTCCCGAATATATCGGTCATACAAAGCATAATCGCACTGCAGTTCGTGACCGTAAGACTGGTCGTGTCTATCCTGCTCTGGACTATGATAACTTCCCTCGTTATGCAAAAGTTCTTCTGCAGACTGTGAAAGATAGGTTCCCGACTGTGAATCTGATTAACTTCCGTATTACTCCTGGTCGTGATTTTTCAAATTGCTACCGTTGGTATGGTAGTGGTCAGGAGAACTACGAGAAAGTAAAGTCCGATTATCGCAAGAACGGATGTGTTCAATTCACTGAAACTGGTTTCGACCAATTCAATGTGATTGCATCATCTTCTCTCGCACAAGATGAAGACTTTGTGGTTCCCGAGAATGCAACAAAAGCACAAATCAAAACTGCTTTCTCTAAAGTTCTTGGTAAGAAAAAGACTAATAAGAAACTCCTCAGCAACTTTATTTCTATGGTCGCATAATTTCTATGAATTTTTATACCTATGCTTACTTGAGAGAGGATGGCACCCCTTACTATATTGGTAAGGGGGTTGGTAATAGAGCATACAAAAAATCTAAAAGAGAGATTAATCCACCAGTAGATAAAAATAGAATAATTTTCTTAAAGAAAAATCTAACGGAAGATGAAGCATTTAGGCACGAAGTTTATATGATTGATATTTTTGGTAGAAAAGATTTAGGAACAGGTATTTTAAGAAATAAAACTAATGGTGGGGAAGGTCTCTCTGGACTTATTTGGAGTGAAGAACATAAAGAAAAAATAAGTAAATCGCAAGAAGGTGAATCTAATAGTTTTTATGGTAAATCACATTCTGAAGAGACTAGGAAGAAACTAAGCAATGCATTTAGTGGAAAAAATCATCCACAATATGGGGGAACAATTTCGGAAGAACATAAACTCATATTGAGTAGAGTTCATAAAGGTAAAATTCCTTGGAATAAAGGGAAAAAAGGTGTGCAGATTCCTACTGAAGAGACTAGAAGAAAACGCAGTAAAGCAATGAAGGGAAGAAAATGGTGGCATAATCCAATAACAGGAAAAACGCAAATGTCTATAGAATCTCCTGGAAGTGATTGGGTTTTGGGTAGAACTCCATAGACCACCTGGGGGACTGTCCACTGGATACCCCCCTATACCTTTTTCCGTGCTATTGCGGATTAGTTATGGAATATCCTAAACTTTTCAAATATTCTATTGCCCACAACTCTTTGTCTATATTTGAGGTAAATTGAACTCTATTTTTATTATTATCCGATTTACTGACCCACTCTAAATTTTCAATATTATAATTTTGCCTATCACGGTCTTTGTGATTTACTTCTGGTAAATTATTTGGGTTTGGAATATAAGTTTCTGCTATCAACCTGTGAACTGCTTTTATTCTCCATACTCCAGCATCATTTTTTACATTAACTACTGGATATCCAAAAGAATTATTGCAAATTTTTGATAATTTTCCTTTTTTGGAATATATTTTTCCATCTTCTGTTATTTTATAGTTTGAAAATCCTTTTATTGTTTTCATATAACTATGATTAACTTAATCATAGTTATTTATAGATGAAGGACAGTCCAGAAACTGTCCTTACTGACCCCCCTTTTGCCCCACCTTGCCCTATAATAAGAGGGTAATCAACCAAACCGATGCCTACCAAATCTAACATTATGACCGACCAAGCAATCTCCATTCTGAAGGAAAAGTTTGGCACCGAGTTTGGTGCTGATGCTGTCAAAGAAGTGGCAGATGAACTGAATACTTCTTATGCGACTCTCTCCAAGTATCTGAATCAATACAAGGTGGGTCGTGGTAAATGGAATCTGGACCAAACTGTGCAAGACCTTGAAGAAACTTATGCTTCTCCTTCTGCCAATCCAGTAGCAATTATGGATAATGTAAAACAAAATCTTGTCCCCGAGAAGGATAGTATTTTTATTCCTTTTGGCAACTTTACTGATGTTAAGAAAGTTGTTCAGTCTGGGATTTTTTATCCTGTATTCATCACTGGTCTCTCTGGTAATGGTAAAACTTTTAGCATTGAGCAATCTTGTGCTCAACTAAAACGAGAACTCATTCGTGTTAATATCACGATTGAGACAGACTCTGATGATTTGCTTGGTGGTTTCCGTCTTGTGAATGGGGAAACTGTGTGGCACAACGGTCCTGTGGTAGAAGCAATGGAACGTGGTGCTATCCTCCTGCTGGATGAGATTGACCTGGCATCTAATAAGATTATGTGTCTGCAATCTATTCTTGAAGGAAAGGGTGTGTTCCTTAAGAAAATCGGCAAACACGTTCTTCCCAAGGCAGGTTTCAATGTGATTGCAACTGCAAACACCAAGGGTAAGGGTTCCGATGACGGTCGTTTTATCGGCACCAATGTTCTCAACGAGGCATTCCTGGAACGATTCCCCATCACGTTCGAGCAAGAGTATCCTACTGTCAGTGTTGAGACTAAAATCTTGACTAAGGTGGCAGAATCTCTTAAAATTCCTATGATTGGTGAGCATACTGATTTCATCAAACATCTTTGCACCTGGTCTGAGATTATTCGTAAGACCTTCAACGATGGTGGTATTGATGAAGTCATTAGTACTCGTCGTCTGGTTCATATCATCAAGGCATATTCTATCTTCGGTAAGAAGGACAAAGCAATCAAGGTTTGTCTGAATCGTTTTGATGATGAAACTAAATCAACTTTTGTTGAGTTGTATGATAAGATTGACGCAGAGTTTCAATCTTCCATTGACAAAGACCAAGTAAATTGATAAAATGTGAGGAGGTAAATGTGCCTCCTCTTTTTGCCCTTTACTATGAAAAACAATGTCTAATGAGTATCCGTATCAAATCAATGATTCTGTTGGGAATAAATATGAAGTTTCTCAAGTGAATCCTGATGAGGGGACTGTAAAAGTTTCAAAAATATTTGGGGACACTGTAATTTCTAGTGGATCTGGAACTGATACAATTTATTTTGGTTCTACTCAACCATCTCAAGACTATTGGTATGAAGATGGAATTAGTCTAACTGGAAATGGTTTTTATGCTCCTGATACAATTTCTTTTAATGTGAAAATGCCTGAAGATACAAACAAAAATGGTTTTTGGAAGTATGAGGAAGACAAAACTCTAAAGCAAATAGAAGAGTATCTTGTTAGCACGTACAAATCTCACTATACTTCCGAACAGTCAAAAACTCAAACTCTGGATTTGATTGAAAGTATTGGTGATGCAGAACCATTCACTCGATCAAATGCTATCAAATACCTTTCTCGTTTTGGTAAGAAAAATGGAAAATCTAAACAGGATATTCTGAAAGCAATTCATTATTGTATTCTTCTGTATCATTTTGCTGGACTTCACAAGAACACAACTGGACAATATAACTATTGATTATTATGAAAGATAATATTCTTCTAAATAATAATAGTTGAAGAATATTAATGCCAAAAAATCAATACAAAGATAAAACAACAAAAGAATATCAGCAGGAATGGAAAGCCAAAAATAGAGAAAAACAGAGGCAACTTCAAAGAGACCATTATAATAAGAAAAAAGAGTATTTGCTTGAAAATGTTGGAAGTGTCTGTGTATCTTGTGGTTCAACATCAAATATTGAATTTGATCACATTAGACCAAGAACATCTTCCGAAAAAGAGAAGCAAACTCGTCTCAGAACTGATAACACGGGAGGAAACATAGTATGGAATAAAAGACCATCTGCTATGAGTTGGGAATGTATTAAAAAAGAAATTCCTGATTTACAACCTCTTTGTAGAGATTGTCACCGAAAAAAATCCAACGCACAACTTGCTGCTGCTTGGGAACTTTTTTGCTCCTTAACTCTTAAGGAACAAACCAAACTTACAAATTTACAATATGGAAAAAATGAAATTCTCTGACAAAACACTTACGCTTCTGAAGAATTTTTCTTCTATTAATCAAAGTATTCTATTCAAAAAAGGAAATCACTTGCGTAGTATTAGTGTTATGAAAAACATTCTTGCAGAAGCGACTATTGAAGAAGAACTGCCTAAGGATTTTGGTATCTATGATTTGAACCAGTTTCTGAATGGTCTTAATCTTCATCAAAATGCTGAACTGGATTTTCGGAATGATGGTTATGTAGTTATTAAAGAAGGTCGGTCTCGTTCCAAATACTTCTTCGCAGATCCAAATGTAATCGTTACTCCTCCAGATAAATCCATCTCGCTTCCTTCTGAAGACGTTTGTTTCATCCTTGATACCAAGGAACTTGATAAACTCCTTAAGGCTGCTGCTGTTTATCAACTTCCTGACCTGTCTGTGGTTGGTGAAGCAGGTGTGGTGAAACTGGTGGTTCGTGATAAGAAGAATGATACATCGAACGATTTTTCTGTGGTAGTTGGTGAGACTGATGAAGTATTCACTTTTAACTTCAAGGTGGAGAACATCAAGATTATTCCTGGCAACTATGAGGTAGTGATCTCTTCTAAACTTTTGTCACGATTTAAGAATACTGGGTTTGACGTTACGTACTATATCGCGTTGGAACCGGACAGCACTTTTGGATGATAAAATACTATTGAGTTGAGGAACCTCCCATCAATATCTTCGTTACTTCTCCCTTTCCTGCTGAGAGTGCCATCTGCCTCCCAGACAAGCACGTTGTCAAGATGCCCTTAGAGTGCTGTCAGATGCTCTCTATCGTGGCATCAGACAAGTGGGGACACGGGTACGGCACCCTCCCTAAGGCAGATGGAACCCCCTACAAGACCGAGAAAGGAGCATTCCGCAATCATCCCTGCACCAAGTGGGCACTGGAGAGTATCCATAATGCCTATTGGTTAATCAAGTGGGGATTGAACTTGTCTGATGAATACTGCCTGCGGTATAATAAAACTCACTCCTGTTATAAGACCCTTGTGGATGCATACTATTTGTTTCCCAAGGGTAAGATTACAGAAGTGACTCCATTTGCTCGTGCTATGCCTGAGGAATGGAAGTTTGACGATACTATTGACACATTTGAAGCATACAAACGATACATTGCATCCAAACCCTGGGTTGCTGATAATTATCTTCGTATGCCGTCAAGACGACCCTCTTGGATAATATAAATAATGATGCCTGGTTTGTTCGCACTTTTCAGGTGGGAGAGTAGAAATGCTCTCCCTTATAAATACTAATGCGAACAAACAACAGAGCAGAGATGTATTACACTTACGCCTATTTGCGTGAAGATGGAACTCCTTACTATATTGGTAAAGGTAAAGGAGACCGTGCATATAGAAAAGTTGGAAAACCTTGTGCTACTCCAAAAGATAAAAATAAAATAATACAACTCAAAACAAATCTTACAGAAGAAGAAGCATTCAATCACGAAAGATATATGATTTTTATCCTTGGTAGGAAAGATTTGGGAACTGGTATTTTATTAAACAAATCTGATGGTGGCGAAGGTAGAAGTGGATATGTTCCAACAGAAGAACTAAAAAGAAATCAAAGTAAGAGGATGAGTGGTGAAAATAATCCTATGTACGGTAAAAAAGGTGTTGAATGTCCTTGGTATGGGAGAAAACATAGTGAAGAAACAAAAAATAAAATTAGTAAATCTTTAACTGGCGAAAACCATAATTTTTATGGAAAAAAACATAAGCAAGAAACAAAAGAAAAAATGAGTGAAATTAAAAAAGGAGAAAAAAATAGTTTTTATGGAAGAAAACATACAGAAGAAAGTAGGAGAAAAATGAGGGAAGCAGCAAAACGAAGAAAAGAAAAAAGTTCTTGATTTTTGTTGATTGCCGTGATAAACTAAACACGATTACATTTTATTATGAAAGACGTTGAAATTTTAAATGAAATTTTCACTGAAATGAATATTCTTCAGGAAGAATATAAACAAATAACATATTATTATGTTTATGCAATTTTTTTTCCAAATTGTAAATTTTACATAGGTTCTCGTCAATGTAACTGCATCCCCATTGAAGATAAAAAATACACTGGTTCTTATACGGATAAAAGTAATGGTGATGGTATAAAGGTCATTTTAAAAATTTTTTCCAATGAAAATGAAATGACTTTTTATGAGACAAATTTAATTCAAAAATTTAAATCTTATTCAAATTGTATTAATGTAAATTCGTCCCCACGAGTTTGTAATAATAATAAGTTGAATAGTAAAGTTTTTAAAACAACGGATTTAATGCAAATATATGGGTATTCAAGTTCAACAACACTGTCTAATTGGTGTATAATTGCCGAAATTGATAGATTTAGACAAGGAAAATACTTTTATGTGAGTAATGAAGATAAATTAAAACTTGATGAGGTATCCAATTTTATTAAATCTGGATATACTTATGAGGATTACCTTAAAACTAAAGGTAAATCAAAGGAAGAAATTAAAAGCATTATTTCAAAGGTGAAAGGACTTAATTATGACAAGTGAATTTCTTTTAAAGGCACAATTAGTTTGGGATGAGTTTTGTGGAGGACTTAAACAAGAACCAACAGAGGATATGAAAGAAGCACTTTGCGAAAGTATCACAGAGATTATGGTTCAACTTACGCAATATCCAAATCCGCAAGATTCATATTATTCTATTATTGATGTAAAGGAACTTTCTAAATTGAGAGATGAATTGGAGAAACTGGTGGATGAGTAATCTTGAATAAGTGTAAATAACTCATTTACTAAATAGTATTATACTACGAGGTTTAGTAAATGAGTTGCGTTTATCAAATAAGAAACAAAATAACAGGAGAAAATTACATAGGTTCTACTGAAAAGAATTATATGCTTAGGTTTGCTAAACATATAACTATGTGTAATAGTAATAAAATGGATTGTCCTAAACTTTATGAAAATTTTTTAAAGTATGGGTATCATAATTTTACTATTGAAGTCGTAAAGTGGATACACGAAGACGAAGACCTCAAAAAAGTAGAACAAGAATATTGTGAATGGTTAAACCCTTCTTTAAATTCTTTATGGGGAACAAAACATACCAAAGATTCTATTGATAAAATGCGTAAGTCGCAAAGAGAATATTGGTCTAAAAATTCTCATCCAAGAAAAGGAGTTCCTTTTACTGAGGAACATAAAAATAATCTTTCAAAATCTATGGGTAAAAAGTGTTATGTTGATGGAGTAGTTTATGAATCTGTGAAAGAATGTGCTAAAATACTTGGTATCCATAGGGATACTGCAAGTTGGAGAATGAGAAGTAAATCATTTCCAAATTACTATTACCTTTGATTTTTATTTTTTGATATGGAAATTACTGATACTAAACCATTCTTGTGGGTGGAAAAGTGGGCACCAGAATCTGTTGATGATTTGATTCTTACTAAAAGTGTAAAGGAGTTTTTCACTAATGTAGTAAGTGAAGGGCAACTGAATCAAAATCTTATCTTACAAGGTTCTCAGGGTTGTGGTAAAACTCAAACTATTAAAACTCTCTGTAAGATTACAAAACAGGATGTTTTGTTTTTGAATGGTTCTTCTGAGGGTAGATATTTGGATACTATTCGCAATCAAGTCATTAATTTTGGAACTACTGTTTCTATGTTTAATGATAAGAAAAAGGTAGTGTTCTTTGATGAGTTTGATGGGACAACTAATGATGTAATGCTTTGTCTTCGTGGAGTAATTGAGCAACTTCACAATAATGTATGCTTCATTTTTACTTGTAATAATCTTAATAAAATTATTGAACCAATTCAATCAAGGTGTGTTGTTCTTAAATATACTCCCATTCCAAAGAATGAAAAACCTGAGTTGATGGTATCCATTTTCAATAGAATGTCTCACATTCTTGACGAGGAAAATATTGAATATGATAAAAAAGTTGTAGCAGAACTCATCAAAAACTATTTTCCAGATACAAGGCAACTCCTCAATACTCTTCAACGATATTCTACAGGGGGAAAAATTGACACGGGCATTCTTGCATCTTTCTCAGACATCTCTGTAAATGAACTCATTAAAAATCTCAAGGATAAAAACTTTCCTGAAGTCCGAAAGTGGGTGGTCTCCAACTTGGACAACGATGCTAGCAGTCTACTTCGCAGGATTTATGACGCCTGTTATGATTGCCTTTCACCCCAATCTATCCCCGCTGCCGTTCTTGTTATTGCTAAGTATCAATACCAATGTGCGTTCGTGGCTGACCAAGAAATAAATCTTCTTGCTGCTCTTACAGAAATAATGATAGAATGTGAGTTTCGTTGAGGTAATTTAAAATGAATGTAAAACTTATTCGTATGTGGTCTGGTGAAGATGTAATTGCCGACCTTGTTGGAGATCTTACTGATAACATTGTAATCCGTAATCCTATTGTTGCCATTCCTACTGGAAATGGACAGATGGGATTTGCTCCTTGGTCTCCTCTTTTGAAGGAGAAAGGTGTGGATATAGAAGTAACTAAAAAATATGTTGTTTATATTTCTGAAGCACAAGAGCAGATTGTTGAACAATATGAGCAAATGTTTTCAGTAATTCAAAAACCATCTAAAAAGTTGATTGTATCGCAGTGAAATCACTAAAAACTGCCTTGCGCTACCCTGGAGGCAAGTCCCGTGCTTGCGCCAAGATGGACCCATATTTTCCCGACCTTCGAAACTATGATGAGTTTCGTGAACCGTTTCTTGGTGGTGGAAGTGTTGCAATTCATATCACTAAGAAATATCCTTACCTAGATATTTGGGTGAATGATCTTTATGAACCTCTTGTGAACTTCTGGCAGCAGCTCCAGATGCTTGGTCCTGATCTAAAGGATAAACTGGTAGATCTTAAATCAATACACAATAATCCAGCATCTGCAAAGGAACTGTTTCTCGCAAGTAAGGAGAAGGTCAATGACCAAAGTTTGCCCAGTCTTGATCGTGCTGTGGCTTTCTATGTTGTTAATAAGTGTTCTTTCAGTGGTCTCACAGAGAGTTCATCATTTTCAGAACAAGCATCCAATTCCAACTTCAGTTTGCGAGGGATCGAAAAACTGTCTGCGTATTCTGAATTAATCTCTAAGTGGCGCATAACTAATTATTCCTATGACTATCTAATGGATGGAAACAAAGGTGCTTTTATGTATCTCGATCCTCCTTATGACATTAAGGATAATCTCTATGGGAATAGGGGATCAATGCACAAAGGATTTGATCACGATAAGTTTGCTGCTGACTGCGATGCTAACGATATGGATCAGTTAGTAAGTTATAACTCTAATCAACTTGTAAAAGATCGCTTTAAGAACTGGAACGCCGCTGAGTTTGATTTGACTTATACGATGCGTTCTGTGGGCGAATATATGCGTGAGCAAAAACAACGTAAAGAACTGCTACTGTTTAATTATGGAATTGAAGGATTGGTTGAACTCAATTAACTTTACAAAAGAAGATTTATCAGAAAATATAAAAAATTATTCTCCATATATTATAAATCGTTGTCTTTCGGGGCACATTGACTGCATTATGTATGCCAATGAAATGAATATTAATCATCACCTCGATAAAGATATGCAATATTCTTTTTTTCTAAATACTATAAGAAAAAGGAAGAGATTTTCTCCCTGGCTCCGTAAAGATGAAATCAAAGACTTAGAGTGTGTAAAACAATACTATGGTTATAGTAATGAAAAAGCATCTCAAGCACTTAAAATTTTGTCAAAAGAGCAAATCAACTTTATTAAAAAACGACTTGAAATTGGCGGAACAAAATGACAACTCAAACAATTGAACCTCAGGTAAATTGGTCGCAAGATCAAATGGTAGAAGTTATTCTCAACGAACCCGATGACTTCCTTAAAGTTCGAGAAACTCTAACTCGTATCGGGGTTGCATCCAGAAAGGAGAAAAAACTCTATCAGTCTTGCCATATTTTGCATAAGCAAGGTAGATACTACATTGTTCACTTTAAGGAACTATTTGCTTTGGATGGCAAACACGCTAATCTGACTGTGAATGATGTTCAACGCCGTAACCGTATTGTTCGTCTTCTTGCTGATTGGGGACTTATTACTGTAGTCAATCAAGATAAGGTTGCAGATATTGCTCCACTGAATCAAATCAAAGTTCTTGCATATAAGGATAAAGGTGATTGGATTTTGGAACAAAAATATAATATTGGTAAAAAAGGAAGAAATGTAGAGACTGAATAAATAGTTTTGTGCCATTCGTGCGGCACTCTACAAAAGTCGGAACACCCTAAAGAGAAGTTCGGTTTTTACCTTGCTTCTCTTTTTGCTTTATGGTTAAATAATAATGGATGCCTTCGGGATCCACACAAAACAAACTCGCTTTAAAAGGAGCTACTATAATGACTAACCTAATGCGTTATACTGCTGCGGATCTTCCTGCTTTGATGGATAAGATCACAAAGAACAGTATCGGGATGGATGAATATTTTGATCGACTGTTTAATCTTCACGAAACTTCAACAAATTATCCACCTTATAATCTTATTCATGTAAATAATGTTGAATCTCATTTAGAGATTGCATTGGCTGGATTTAAAAAAGGAGAGGTTAATGTTTTCACCGAGTATGGAAAACTTTTTGTCGAAGGACAACGGGCAGATACCGAGACGGACAGGACGTTTATCCACAAGGGAGTGGCTAGCAGAAGTTTTAAACGAGCGTGGACTCTATCCGACGACACAGAAGTCAGGGATGTTGTATTCGAAGACGGACTTCTACGGATCGTACTTGGGAAAATAGTACCAGAGCATCATGCCCGTAAGGATTATCTTTAAATAAAAATAAAAAATGAAATCTTTCGACGAGTTCAAAACAATTGCATATAGGGAAGCAATCCCACATACTGTTTATTCTCAAGGAAAACAAAAGCAAGTTCCAAAAGGAAAAGCAGTTCCCGTAAGAAGTCGTTCAAGTGCTGGTGGTAATGGAAATGGTGATGGTGGTGGAGGAGACGGTGGAGAATAAATAGATTTGAATATCGTCGGTGTTATGCCATAGAGGAGTTCTGGCAAAATCCAGGTTGACTCCTCCTTTTTTTGTACTATAATAATAAGAGGTATGGAGTAAAAAATGACTATTAAATTAATGCTTTTTAAATCTGGAGAAGATTTAATCGCGGATGTTGCAGAAATGGTTGTTGGTGAAGATGAAGAAAGTAAAAGAACAGTCGGATATTTTCTCACTAAACCTTGTATAGTAAAGATGAGAAATCCAACCCAAGTTGAAGATGCTGAGAATAAAAAAACTGGATTTGAAGTTTCTCTTTTTCCTTGGATTCCCCTTTCTGCCGACGAAAAAATTCCAGTTCCTGCAGATTGGTTAGTTACTATGGTAGAGCCAACTGCAAAATTAAAAGAAATGTACGTTAAAGATGTTTTAGACTATGGAAAAGAAAACAATAAAGATCATAGCGTTGATGAACAACCTGATTCTGATAAGCAAGATTGAAGAGATTGGTGCCGATATTGGAGAACCTGACTGTAAGTTGGTTGATCCATTTGTGGTGAAAAGTGATCAAACTTTGGAACCATTTCTTTGTGGGTACACGAAAGAAAAAACTTTTATGATGAGTTCGGATAAGATTCTGACACTTGCAGATCCAACTCCAACTCTACTTGAAAAATATGAGGACCTGATTAAAGAATGACCTAAACATTTTTTTTCTTTTTGTACCTAACATACCATCCCGTGTATCTTCCGGTCTTATAATTTCCATTATTTTCGCCAGATACATCTGAGTAATCTCTTTGTTTGCGAGTTCCATTCTCATAAGATTTTTTTAAACTTTCACTTCTTTTTATATTGCTTTCTATTGAATTGGTTTTTCCTTTTCTGTTTGAAGTTTTTCCCTTTTTTGCAAGTGACATTTTTTCTTTAGTTTCTTTTGAGAATTCTTTAGCAGTTTCTCCACCGCTTGTTAAATTGTATCCTTCAATCATAGTGTTATAAAAACTTATCCAATATGATTCTCTTTCATCTAAAATATCAGGTGAACACTCTTCTAGAATTTCGATTCTAAAATCTTCTCTTGCGTATTTTCTCATCGCTTTGTATAATGGTCTCGTAAGATTAACATTTTTAGATGATATGAAGTGTTGAGATATTCTTTTTGATAATCTTTGTTTGGTTTGTCCTATGTATTTTTTTCCACTAGGACTTTCTATGGAATAAATTATCGCCATACTAATAAAATTTTTCCTTTATACTTTTATTTATGTCTTTAAGGTTTTATACTAATGTTCAGTTGATTGGAAATCAATTTTTGGTTCGTGGAGTAGATAATGGAAAAAGATTTGAAACTAGAGATGAGTTCTTCCCAACTCTCTTTGTAAAAACTAAAAAAGATTCTAAGTATGGAACATTAAGTGGAGAAGCAGTAGAACCAATTAATCCTGGAACAGTAAAAGATTGTCGAGAGTTCTACAAAAAGTATGATGAAATTGATGGATTTGAGATCTATGGAAATGATCGATATATCTATCAATATATTTCAGAAAAATATCCAGAGGATGAAATCAAGTTTGACATTAGTAAAATTAAACTTGTAACTTTGGATATTGAGGTTGCTTCTGAAGCAGGATTCCCTGATGTAGAATCTTGTTCTGAAGAAATTCTTGCAATCACCATCCAAGACTATACAACTAAGAAAATTGTTACTTGGGGAGTAAAACCTTTTAATCATAATCGTAAGGACTTGACTTATCACCATTGTCCTTCTGAATATGAACTTCTTAATCATTTCATCAACTATTGGATGTTCAATGTTCCAGATGTAATTACTGGATGGAACATTCAGATGTATGATGTTCCTTATATTTGCAAACGTCTGAATCGTGTGCTTGGTGAAAAATTGATGAAACGTTTTTCCAACTGGGGATTAGTTACGGAGGGAGAAGTATTCATTAATGGTCGTAAGCACACTGTGTTTGATGTTGGTGGATTGACTCAACTTGATTATCTTGACCTTTATAAGAAGTTTACTTATAAGGCACAAGAATCTTATCGTCTTGATTACATTGCTGAAGTGGAACTTGGGCAGAAAAAACTTGACCACTCCGAGTTTGACACCTTCAAGGATTTTTATACTCAAGGATGGCAGAAGTTTATTGAGTATAACATTGTTGACGTGGAACTTGTTGACCGATTGGAAGACAAGATGAAACTCATTGAGTTAGCACTCACCATGGCTTATGATGCTAAGGTAAATTATGCTGACGTTTTCTATCAAGTGAGGATGTGGGATAATATTATCTACAATTATCTTAAGAAACGTAACATCGTTATCCCCCCGAGGAATAAATCCCAGAAGAACGAAAAATATGCGGGGGCATATGTCAAGGAACCAATTCCGGGAAAGTATGACTACGTGGTAAGTTTTGACTTGAATTCACTTTATCCGCACTTGATTATGCAATATTCAATTTCGCCCGAAACTCTTGTGAGTATGGATGATATTAATAATCGTATTGCGGAATTAGAAAAAATGTTGTAGAATATCCACACATTATAAATAATAAAGTGTGGATAAAACTAAATGCAACCAAAATTCAATATAACAAAAGAACAGTTAAAACAACTTTATATTGTTGATAACAAAAGTAGAAAAGAGTGTGCTGAATTTTTTGGTTGTTCTGACCCACTTATTAAGCAAAAAATACAAAAATATGGGTTGCAAAAACCTAAACATTTGGAGAACAAAAATAAAGAAAGAAAAGAAACTCTTTTTTGTGAAAATTGTGGTTCTCCATTCACTGTAAGTAGATTTAGAGCAACAAGTGAAAAATGGAAACTTCGGTTTTGTTCTCATTCTTGTTCTTCTAAATTTAGATATTTGGGTGAAGAGCATAAAAGAGCGGTTTTGAATTCTATTTCTGCTCGCAGAAGATGTAGAATGAGAGATGCTTTTGATGAAACTTCAAACCAACAAAAAATAAATGAAATATATTGCGAAGCAAAAAGATTAACTGAAGAAACTGGTATTCCTCACGAAGTAGACCATATTATTCCAATTTCAAAAGGAGGAAAACATCACGAAGATAATTTACAAATTATCACGATGAGTGAAAATCGTAAAAAACATAGTAAAATTATCTAAAATGACTTACGAAGAAGAATACCAACCAAGAAATAGAGAAAAATCAAAACAAGCAAAATATGGAATGATATGGTGTGCTTATTGTGATAGAGATATGGTAGGAGATATTGGTAAATGTTCTTACTGTGGAAGATTTAATAACAGAAAGAAAATTCGCTATGAGTAATAATATGTGGAAAGATGTTCGTAAAATGTCTTCTAAAGAAATTAAAGAAGAGTTGGAGGCACTTAAGAAAGTAAGAGAACTTTCTAATAAAGCAAATGTAGATAAACTCCTAAAACAAGAGTTAGATTTAGAACCTTTACAAAAGGTAAATCTTACTATGACTGCTAATGGAGCACTTTATCGCAGAGTAAAAGGTATGCTTCCCGAACTAATGGAAAAAATGTATCAAGACCGAGTAATCTTCAAGAAGAAAATGATTGAAGCGAAAAAAGAATATGAGAAAACCAAGAACAAAGAACTTGTAAAAGAAATTGCCCGTTGTAATAATATTCAGATGGCAAAGAAGATTTCTCTGAATTCTGCTTATGGTGCTATTGGGAACCAGTATTTCCGTTATTATAAACTTGAGAATGCTGAAGCAATTACTCTTTCAGGTCAAGTCGCAATTCGTTGGATTGAAGGTAAGTTAAATCAATATCTCAATAAACTTCTTAAAACTCAGGACGTTGATTATGTTATTGCTTCAGATACTGATTCCGTTTATCTTAATATGGGTCCTGTGGTTGAAACTGTATTCAAAGGAAGAGAGAAAACTACTCAAAGCATTGTTTCGTTCCTTGATAAGGTCGCTTCAATGGAACTTGAAAAATATATTGAAAGTTCTTACCAAGAACTGGCTGACTATGTGAATGCGTATGACCAGAAGATGCAGATGAAGCGTGAGAACATTGCTGATCGTGGAATATGGACTGCTAAGAAGCGTTATATTCTCAATGTATGGGATAGTGAAGGTGTTCGCTATGAAGAACCTAAACTGAAGATGATGGGTATTGAAGCAGTTAAGTCTTCAACCCCTGCCCCTTGTCGAAAGATGATTAAAGATGCTCTTAAGTTGATGATGAGTGGAACTGAAGATGAAGTGATTGAATTTATTGATAAGTGTCGTGAAGAATTTAAAAAACTTCCACCTGAACAAATATCATTTCCACGTTCAGCATCTGATGTTCAAAAATATAAATCTTCTGCAGACATTTATATCAAAGGCACTCCCATTCATGTTCGTGGGGCATTATTGTTTAATCACTATATTAATATGAATAAACTTACAAATAAGTATTCTCTTATTCAGAATGGAGAAAAAATCAAGTTTATCTATTTAAAAAAACCAAATATTATTCATGAGAATGTAATTTCTTTCATTCAAGAGTTTCCAAAAGAACTCAACCTTGACAAATACATAGATTATGAATTACAATTTGAGAAAGCATTTCTAGAACCACTCAAGATTATTCTTGATTCGATTGGGTGGAGTGTAGAAAGGACTAATAGTTTAGAATTATTTTTTGTATAAGAAGTATTATGGATTTTCTTGCTGATATTGTAAAAGAAATCGGTGGCGAGTATACGCAACTTGCAACAGATATTGATGAGACTGAGACTTATGTTGACACAGGTTCGTATATTTTTAATGCACTGGTTTCAGGTAGCATATTTGGTGGTGTATCTGGGAATAAGATTACTGCTATTGCTGGAGAGTCTAGTACTGGAAAAACTTTTTTCAGCCTCGCCGTTGTTAAGAATTTTCTTGATACCAATCCCGATGGTTATTGTCTCTACTTTGATACTGAAGCTGCTATAACTAAATCTCTTCTAGAGAGTCGTGGTGTAGATACTCAACGCCTTGTAGTTGTGAATGTTGTAACTGTTGAAGAGTTTCGTAGTAAGGCACTTAAGGCAGTTGATATTTACCTGAAGAAAAAAGAGGATGAAAGAAAACCTTGTATGTTTGTTCTTGATTCTCTTGGAATGCTTTCAACCAATAAAGAAATTGGAGATGCTCTTGCCGAAAAAGACTCAAGAGATATGACAAAGGCACAACTGATTAAAGGTGCTTTTCGTATGTTGACTCTCAAGTTGGGGCAGGCAAGCATTCCAATGATCGTGACAAATCACACTTATGAAAGTATGAGTTTATATGGTGGCAAACAAATGAGCGGTGGATCAGGAATTCAATATGCTGCCTCTACAATCATTTATCTTTCCAAATCAAAAGAGAAAGAAGGAACAGAGGTTATTGGAAACATTATTCGCGCCAAAACACAAAAATCACGTTTGAGTAAAGAAAATCAAGAAGTTCAAATTCGTTTATATTATGATGAACGCGGTCTGGATCGATATTACGGACTACTTGAACTCGGTGAGATTGGAGGTCTGTGGAAAAATGTCGCAGGTCGTTATGAGATTGATGATAAGAAACTTTATGCCAAGCAAATTCTTAAAGAACCCGAAGTGTATTTTACTGAAGAAGTGATGCAAAAGTTGGACGAAATCGCACGTAACGAATTTAGTTACGGGTCATAATCAATTTCTATCTGATGATAAAGATTCTAAAAACAGGCATTAATGTATTTAAAGTTGTAAATCAACTTAAAAAATATCCACAGGATTGGGATCATCAGAAACATCTGAAGAATTCTCAGTCCTTAGTTGATAGAGGATTTGCTGACTTGCCAGTGAGTGCTCTTCAACTTATAATGGGTGGGGTTAAAAGTAAAAAAGACTTTGTTGGAGATTCTGAAATCAACATCAAAACTCCAGCATACGAACATCACAGTGAAATCAGAAAGATTATACGCAAGCACTTTGGGAATAGAGAACTACATCGTTGTGGATTTCTTTCTCTTCCTGTTGATGAAATCGTTGGTGCTCACATTGATGAAGGTACTTATTACTTAACAAGAGACAGATATCATCTTTCCATTGTTGGAAGATATCAATATTTCTGTGGAACTGATAGCGTGATTATAGAACCTGGAACTCTTTTGTGGTTTAATAATAAGATACCTCATGGAGCCGTAAATATCGGTGATGAAACAAGAATAACCTTTGTATTTGATATGCCACATGGACCAAGTTGAATTTCTTATTCTCCGTAATCTTTTACATAATGAGCAATATATTAGAAAAGTAATACCTTTCATCAAATCTGAATATTTTGAAGATCAAAATCAAAAGATTGTATTTGAAGAAATACTTTCTTTTGTTCAAGAATATAATCAACCAGCAACAAAAGAAGTTCTCTGCATTGAGGTTGAGAAAAGAGCAGATATTAATGAGCAATCTTTCAAAGAAATCATTCAAATAATTTCTTGCCTAGAAGATGTTCCAGCAGAATTTAATTGGTTAGTTGATACTACTGAAAAATGGTGTCGTGATCGTGCCATTTACTTGGCACTTATGGAATCTATTCATATTGCTGATGGAAAGGACGAAAAAAAGAATCGTGATAGCATTCCTTCTATTCTCTCTGATGCTCTTGCTGTAAGTTTTGATAATCATATCGGACACGATTACTTACAGGATTATGAACAAAGATATGAGTCTTATCATAAAAAGGAGGATAAAATTGAATTTGATCTTGAGTACTTTAACAAAATCACGAAAGGTGGTCTTCCTAACAAGACTCTCAATATTGCTCTCGCTGGTTGTGTTCATCCAGAAACCAAAGTTAAAATTAGGTTTAGGAAACGTAGTGCCATTTAGATTTTTTTGATTTACATCTTTGAACCATTGCTCCAACTGTGATATTATTTTTTAATGCCGCATCAGTAATAGAATCATAAATGTTTATTCCATCACTAACTTTTCTTCTTCTTGATGATGGTTTATTTGTTTTTATTCCTTTATTTGGACTCTCTATTGGTGACCCAAAAATGTATCCTTTTTCTAAATAAAAATCAATATCTTTCGGACTTACTCTTATAAAAGTAGTGTCTCCTGGTCTGTGCATAACTTTTTTACCTTTGTGTGATTTTCCACCAAGAGATGCCCATTCTTTGTGAAGTTCTTTATTATTTTTATATTGATGAAATCCTAATCCAAGTTCTGCTTGCTTTTTTCCTCCAATTTTTCCTTTTTTAGATGCTTGAGTTTTTCTTATCTCTTTTGGAATATAAAATTTTTTTCTTAAAAATTGAGCAGACCATAAATCATTTACATTGTGATTTATTTTCCATAGCAAATAATGAACTATGAAATGTTCTCTTTCAGTTAAGTATGAAAAATTTTCTTCATTATCACCACCCCCAGAATGTTTTGGTATAATATGGTGTTTATGCAGACCACTTTTTTCCTTATACTCTAGTTTTCTTTTACATCCTGCTTCTATTATGTTATGATGTATTTGATTAAACATTATACTCCCTGCTAATACTATTATTTATATAAAATGTGGATTGAAAAAGAAACATCAATTGCTGAAATCAAAACATTACTTGATAATGGATATGAAGTAGAAGTTGATTCACCTGATGGATATGTTCCTGTTAATTTTTTTATTAATAAGGGAATGTATGATGAATATGTTTTAAAGGTTGATGGATATGAACCAATCAAATGTAATGCAGATCATTTATTTGAAACATCTTTTGGATGGATGAAAGCATCTCATCTTTATGAAAAATACCAGATAATGCATTTTCTAACAGAAAATGGTTATAAACTTGGTAGTGTCTTTAAAACGGGAAATCAAATACCTATTGTAGATATTAATGTAAATCATCCAAATCATAGGTATTATACTAATGGTATTTCCTCTCATAATACTGGAGTTGGAAAATCTTTGTTTATGTGTCACGTAGCAGCATCAGTTCTTCTACAAGGACGGAACGTTCTGTACATTACGCTGGAAATGGCAGAAGAACGCATTGCTGAAAGAATTGACGCAAACCTCCTAAATGTACCTATTCAAGATATTGTTGATCTTCCAAAGCAAATGTTTGAAACTAAGGTTACAAATCTTGCTAAGAAAACTCAAGGTACTCTTATAATTAAAGAATATCCAACAGCATCCGCACATGCAGGTCACTTTAAGTCACTTCTTAACGAACTTTCACTTAAGAAGTCATTTAGACCTGATATTATTTTCATTGATTACCTTAATATTTGTGCTTCCAGCAGGTATAAAGGAAATAGCAATATCAATTCTTATACATTTGTCAAAGCAATTGCTGAAGAACTTAGGGGACTTGCAGTGGAGTTTAATGTCCCTATCGTCAGTGCGACACAGACGACAAGAAGTGGATTTGGTTCATCTGATCCAGAATTGACCGATACAAGTGAGTCCTTTGGTCTTCCTGCTACTGCCGATCTTATGTTTGCCCTTATTAGTACAGAAGAACTTGAAGGTCTTGGACAGATTCTTGTAAAACAACTTAAGAATCGTTATAATGATCCTACCATTCATAAAAGATTTGTGATTGGTATTGACCGTGCAAAAATGCGTCTTTATGATTGCGAACAATCTGCTCAACAAGATATCCTTGACAATGGAAAGGATGAAGAGTATGATTATGAAGAAAGAAAACCTAAAAAATCATTTGAAGGATTTAAATTCTAATATGACTCAAGTTATTGATACAAACAAATATATTGAATTCGTTCGTCAAACTACAAGTCCAGCAAGCAGTGATTTTGCTCAACTACTTGCTCGTATGACTGAACTTGAAGCAACTAATGATGCTGATGTTCCTCGTCTTCTTACTGCTGCCCTTGGTATGAGTGCAGAGTGTGGAGAACTGGTAGAAATTATCAAGAAAATTCTACTGCAGGGAAAATCTTATAATGAAGATAATGTTATTCATATGAAAAAAGAAGCAGGTGATGTGCTTTGGTATATGTCTCAACTTTGTATTGCTTTAAACACTACATTTGAGGAATTGATGGAAATTAATTATCAAAAACTATCAGCAAGATATCCGGAAGGAACTTTCTCTGTCTATAAATCAGAAAATAGGGCAGAAGGAGATATTTGATTTATGGAGGTTGAAAAACCTCCTTTTTTGTTATTTCTGTAATCTCTATAATTTATAAATAATAATAGAGTTAAAGGTAATTATGAATTATATTGTATATGCATATTGTAATGAATTTGGAAAATTTTATTATATTGGTAGAGGAAGAGTAGGTAGAGAAATAGAAAATCATAAAAGGATAAAAGTTCCTCCAAGAGAAAGAATTTCAATACTACATAAAAATCTAACTAAACAAGAAAGTGTTGATTATGAAAAAGGTTTAATTAAATTTTATGGAAGAAAAATTGATGGTGGAATATTAGAAAATTTAAGTATAGGTGGGCATTGCGGTTCTGAAGGAGTTCCTCCTTGGAATAAAGGTAAAAGGTGTGGATATATTTCAGAATCAAATAGTAAAAGAATTGGAGAATTACATCCACTTTATGGTAAATCTTTATCAAGAGAGATAAGAGATAAGATTAGTCAATCTAATAAAGGAAAAAAACATACCGAAGAATCAAAAAATAAAATTAGTGAGAGTAATCTTGGAGTTAAAAAAACAGAGGAGCATAAAAAAAATATAAGTAAAGGTAAAAAAGGTATGAAGCAATCTGAAACTCATAGACAAAATAATTCTAAAAGTAAGTGTAAGTTTTTATATAAAATTGAAACGCCCACTGGAGAAATTGTTGAAACTGAAAATATGAGGAAATTTAGTATTGAAAATAATCTACCTCCAGCATCTATGCATAGGTTATCTACTGGTCAGTATATTGAATATCGTGGATATAAATTAGTTGATAAAATTGAGTTAATAGTAAAACCAACTTGACTTTATTTTTTTGTGTGGTATAATCAAATAGAAAAGGAGAAAATATGAAAACACTAACATCTTTTATTGCTCCAGAAAAAGCAAAGTTTATGTTTCAAAGCACATCACAAGGACCTGTAATGTGGGTTGTATCAGATGAAGGAAACCAAAAACTTTTTAGGTTTCGTGGAAAAACAATTCGTGATAAAGATAAGAAGTTTTCGCATATGAAGTATTATCTGGAGGAAGTATGACTAAAGAAAAGCAAGTAACTATTAAAATAGATGTGCGTTCTGCAGCAGCGGTTCGTCAAGTTCTCTTTGATGCACAAAAGGGATATACTTATGATGAAGTATGTGTTCCTTCACGGATTACTGATATTCGCAAAGTAATTCAAGACCTTGATGATAATATTGGTGCTGCTCTTGGCACAGAATAAATAAAAACAAAAATGTCTTTAATTGGAAAAAGAAAAGGAAGACCAACTACAAAGTATCAATTTGAATCAATTCTCAAAAGGTTTTTGGTATTTCTAAAAAGAGAAATTAAATTCTATTATGATGTTCCAATTATTCTTGTGGATGACGTAGATTTTTGTAAAAACAATAAAACTTTTGGGTTAATGTACCCGGATAAAATTGTGATTAGTGTTGTTAATCGTCATCCAATAGACATTTTAAGAACAGTAGCGCACGAATATATTCATCATAAGCAGCAAAGTGAAGGCAAAAAACTAAATGGAAATGCGGGAAGTTCCAGTGAGAACGAAGCAAATGCGAAAGCAGGGGAAATACTTAGAAAATATGGAAACTTGCATCCTGAATTATTTGACCTAATACCTATTAGATAATTTGTTTTTATAAATAACTAAAAAAAGTATTTGTAAAAGATGTCTAGACTTACTGGAAATGATGCCTACGATTTGATGGAAGCATATTCTGCTGTTTATCAACCTAGAGTAGAACTTACTGAAGAGCAAGTTTGGGAAGAAGTTGAGAACTGGGTCAATTCTCTTATTGAAGAAGGTTATGATCTGAGTGAGTATACCTGGGAAGATATGTATGAAGAGTATTTGAGTGAAATTCCCACATCAGGGCAAATGAGTGGTGCAACCGCACGTCAAAGACAAGCACAAGTACAATCTGCTAGAAATGCTCAAAGAGGACAAATTGAAGTCGGTACAAATTTTCTGGGACTTGGAGGTGAACGAGCACAATTTCAAAGAACACGTCAAGGTAATTTGCAATTAACTGGAAATAGACCTTATCGTGGTCAGGGTCTTGAAAGAAGTATTACATATGGTGGTCAAGCATATGATAGATTAACGCAGGGAAATAGAGTCACATACGTAAGAAGAGGAGGTAATACAGGAGGTAATACAGGAGGTAATACAGGAGGTAATACAAGACCCGCAGAACAAACTCCCGCTAAACCATCCGCCGCTCCAGCAAGACCTGCTGCAGCGCCTGCAAGACCCGCAGAACAAACTCCCGCTAAACCATCCGCCGCTCCAGCAAGACCTGCTGCAGCGCCTGCAAGACCAGCAGCAGCATCTGCACCAACTGCAGAAAGAAGAACTCCAACATCTGCTGAATTGAGAGCAGCACAAGGAGCAAGATCTACTGCACTTGCTGCAGGAAAGACTAGACCAGAAGCAGAAAAAGCAGCAGTTCAAGCTGGAATTGATAGAGGAACTAAATTAATGGGAGGTCCTTCGGGTCCTGGTAAAATTGATACGAGTAGTGTTTCTAGAGATCTTGCTAGAGCAAATACTCCTCCTCCTTCTTCTTCATCAACACCAGCAGCAAAACCAACACCAACTACACAGAGAAGACCTATGGGATCAGTAAAACCAGGAAGCCTTGTTTCCAGCTTTGATATGTTCGACATTGTGAAAGGATATTTAATTGACGAAGGATATGCTGACACGGAAGATGCAGCAATCGCTATTATGGCGAGTATGAGCGAAGATTGGAAAACTGCTATTATTTCTGAAGCAAGAGCAGAAGGAGTAAAACCATATAAGCCAGGTCCAACTCAAGCAGAAGTGAGAGCAGATGCAAGAAGAGCCCGCGAAAATCACGTAGAGAAATCAAAAGGTCAGAAAGGTTATGGTGATGAAGAAAAGTTTAAGGATTGGAAAGACAGATCAACCCCAGGATCAACGCTCAAGAGAAAGGGTGGAGAAGAAGAGACTGTTTCCCAAAGAATGAACCGTGAAAAGCCTTATGCTAAGAGAATGACTGGCCAGATGGCAAGAGAGTATGGAAGCCGTCATGCTGCTGAAGTTACCCGTGTTGTAAAAGGTGCTGGTGAACCACAAGCAGTCACTTATCCAAGAAAGGGCAGAGACGAGAAGAAAAAAGTCTCTAAGGAAATCATTCGCAGGGAAGAACTAGAACTTTATAATTATATTCTTTCTCATCTCCTTGACGAAGGTTATGCTAGTGATGTGGAAACTGCAGAAGGAATTATTGAAAATATGAGTGATGAGTGGATTCTAAGCATCCTTGGGTGAGTTAATTTTATAACCTCAAATTGATACCCCTCTTTCTAAATAAAAGAAAGGGGGGCATTTTAATGGCAATTATTAATAGCAGTAGTTATAGAATTTTAGATGCAAAAACTGTTATTAGTATTTTGAATTCTAAGTCCGTACAAATAACATCATATCCGCACGTAAGAACAAGATTTTATGATCTTAAAAAAATGTCAGAAAGTAAGATTTTACTTTTAGTAAAATCTTCATTTTCATCAAATACCGAAAAAATATATGATGATATTGCAAAATTATTTTCAGTTGATGTTCTATTGGGAGGTCAAAAAGTATTTACAACAGGATCTAAAACAAATCTTCTGGGTGCAGACTTTGCGCTTACTTTACAAAGAGGAACTAAAAAGGTAGAAATATATTTTAGAAAACAAAAACAAGATAAAAAAGCAGAGATAATGAGACCGGGAATTTTGAATGAAGAATATTTTGTTTCTAAGATTAATGATGAGATACAAAAAATTAATGAGGCAAGATCTTCTATAAACTTAAAAAATATTTTTGATCCTAATTTAAATATAATTTTAACCGAAAACAACACTGAAAAATCTACGATTTATAAAGTTTCTTCAATAGAAAGAACGGGGCAAGATAATAATAAACAGGATGCAAAAATAAAAACAAAAAACAATACGGATGTTCTTATTTCTTTAAAAAAAGAAAATTTTGGTTTTTGGAGTAGTGCTTCGGAATATGACCCAGCAAAAAAAATTCTAGACTACTTAGTGAATAATAAACTTGTGAATTATTCTTATAATACTAGGGGTATATTAACCGATGCATCGAACAATCCTATAAATGGAATTAGAATTAATGCAACTGTTGGGGAAATAAAAAAATATTGTTTTGGTGAAGGTAATGGAGAAATTGATTATATTCTAATACGTTCTTTTGATAGAGGGTATTTTAAAGAAATTAGAAAAGCAACAGGAGGTCTTGATTATACAATGAAAATTAATTGTGCAAAAGTATATGAAAAAAGTGCTAGAGATATTATAAGAATGAAAAAAGATGTATATCTAACCATTGTTCCTAGCTCTAAAAATGCATCTGGACTTGGTTCCTATAAGGGACTTATAATACAGTTTGAAACAAATAACCATTCCAGTGGGTATTATGAGCCTAATCTCCCAAGCACTTCTTTCGGAAGATTATAACTAATAAATACATATAAAACCCTATAAGATGAAGAAGTTTTCCCAATTTATATTAGAAGCAAAAGAAACAAGAGCATCCGAACAAGCTAAAAAACTTGGATTGGTTGGTGATGGGCACGGAGATTGGTATAATACTCAAGGAGAATTTGTTGCGAAAACTGTAGATGGGCAATTAAAGTTTTTTGATAAGGGACAGAGAGTAGGTCAAAGAGATATTCCACCAAAAGCTGGTCGCACACAAGCAGCACCAGCGACTGCACAACAACAAATTTCTCCACAACAAACACAGGGGCAGCAAATTCTTCCTCAACAAATTCCTGTTGGGCAGGAACAAGAAATGCCCGCTGATGGTGAGTTTTTAACAGTGGTTCTTGCTAAATTTAATCCACCTTCAAAGGAACACAAAAAATTATTTACTACAGCAAAAAGAGTTTCTTTGGGCGGAGAAATAAGAATATATCCATCTAGAATACAGGATACTAAAAAAAATCCATTAACTGCAAATAGAAAAATATATTATTTAAAAACAATGTTCCCTGAGTTTAAAGATAACATTGTAAATAACCCAGAGATTAAAACTATTTTTGATGTATTAATTGCGGCAAATGAAGATGGATATACAAATGTAAATATTGTTGTTGGTTCAGAACGTCAATCTGAAGTTCAAAACCTAGCAAATAAACATAATGGTAAATTCTACCAGTTTAATGAGATAAAAGTAATTCCTACGGGAACATTCGATGCAGAAAAAGATATTTCTGGCATTTCTTCTGGTATGATGAGAAAGACTGCTGCAGATAATAATTTTAGAGAATTTAAAAGAGCAGTGCCTAAAAATATTGATGAAAATGATACAAGAAAATTGTTTAATGAACTTAGAAAGGCGATGGGGTTCAAGGAAAATGTTAAAGAAAGTTATAATCTTTGGGAGATTGCTCCAGAATTAGATTTTAAAAATTTAAGAGAAAATTATATTCAGAATAAAATATTTAAGATCGGAGATATTGTAGAAAATATGAATACTGGATTGGTTGGTAAAGTTATACGCAGAGGAACAAATTATTTAATTTGTGTGACTGAAAATGACGTTATGTTTAAGTCTTGGATAAAAGATCTTGTTGAATATACTGAAGTAAAGATGGATAGTCCAATGAGAGACAAAACTCATCCAAATACTCTTGTCGGAACGTTGGGGGCATTTAAACATTATGCAAAAATGACACCAGGAGTAATTGGAACGAATAGTCAATATCTTCAAAAAGGTGGTAAAGCGTATGGGGTTAATTTTATAAATAAGTATAAGGCAAAAAAAGCAAGTATTCGTTAAGATGAACTCTAATAATTTAAAAGATATTTCAAAAATTTATTTGGAGCAAGTTTCATTGCAACTTGATGAAAAGAAAAAGGAAAAACCAAAGTTTTGGTGGAATGATGATGGCGACAATATTGGTTATGAAAAGGGCGAAGTATCTGGTAAGTTTAAAAGAAAAAGAAAATCAGTAAAGGAAGCATTGATTGGTAGACAATCTGAAATTGATGCGAATAGAAATGATAAAATTGACGCCCAAGATTTTAAAATTCTTCGCTCAACTAAAAAGAAAAAGTCTGTAAAAGAGGGATTTTCAAATTGGAGAGAAGATCTTATTGAAGTTGCAGATAAAATTCCATCAAAAGATAAAGATCAAAAAATAGTAGAAAAGCAAGTTGATAATAAAATTGATATTAATCCAAAACTTGATCTTGGGGAAAGAGTTGAAAAACTTGGTGGAACTCTTCTTGAGATGAATGAAATCGAAGAGTTTGATCAAATTTTTGATGATTTAACTGAATCTGAAATTTTCTTACTTTCTGATAGTTTAATTGAAGAAGTAGTAGAAGAGTTTTTCTATGAGTGCATTGAAGAGGGATATGACCTTCAAGAAATAGAAAATACTTTACTTGAGTCAATTGAGTTATCAAATGCTCTTCTTACTGAGGCAGAAGTAACTTATGGGCACGATACTGATATAAAAAAAGATAGACTTGAAAAAGTAAAATCTGCAGTTAAAAAAGTAGGAAGAGGACTTGTTCGTGGTGCAGGGTATGCTGCTGGACTTGCGGTAAGAGGAGCAAAAGCAGTTGGAAGAGAACTTGGAAAAGGATATCAAAGAGGTAGATATGGTGCTTCTGGAGGATCTGGATCTTCCCAAACAACCTCTTCAAGAGAAACTCAAACTACTTCTGGAGATGGTGGAGAATCTGAAGATAAAAAACCAGGACTTCTTTCGAGGATTGGGGCAAAATTAAAAAGAGGTCTTGTAAAAGTTGCAAGATCTGTTTCTAGAGGAGCAAGAAATGTTGCTCGTAGATTGGATGATAAAGGTAAAAAAGTAGAAGCACCAAAAGCAGAACCCAAAAAAGCAGAAAAACCTACACCAAAACCTCAAGCAAAAACTACAAGTTCTTCTAGTAGTGTTAATTTGGATAATCCACAAGGATCTGCAACTTATCGCGGAACTGGTTATGAACAAGGTAGTGTATCTTTGAAGGGACCACAAAAAACAAGTTCTCAAACAAAACCTCAAGCAAAGACAACAACTGTTTCATCTAAACCATTAAGTAAAGAACAAAGGAACGCAGTTAAAAGAGCTCAACGTAGAAATCAGAATCTTTCTGCTGAAGACGCAAGAAGAATTGCTTCTTCAGTTTCAAGTAAAGAGGAAAAAGGAAGAGAACTGCAAGCAAGAATGGCAGCAGCTGCTGCTAAAAGAGGAATATCTGAAGATTATTATGATCTTGCATCAAAGACAGTTAAATCGGGAAAACCAGGAAAAAAGCAAAAAAGCACAATTGAAACGTTAGCAAAAACTGCAACGACAAAGAAAAAAACAAGAACCCCAGTAGGAACTGCTAGAAGAGGAAGTTCTACTTTTAAACCATCCTCGCCAGAAGAAGCAGAATCAAATATGAAGTCTTGGGATGATTATTGGAGTTCTGCTGCTAAAGGATATAAAGAGCAGTATGAAATATTCGAGAAAGCAGAAAGCGAACAGCAACAAAAAATCTTTGGACTTGCTCTTTCCGTTAAAAGAGGCGATACTCCAAGATCTGAAGTAAGTGATAGAGTTCTTAAAATTGTTGATAATATGAGTGAAAAAGAAATTCGTAAGTTTGCTAAAACAAAACACGAAGGACTTCCCCACAAAGTTGAGACAAAAGAAGAAGTAATAAGGCAGGAACTTATTGCTAGAATGATTGGCAAAATTGAAGAACAAAGTGAAGTGTATGTTGATGAAGCAAAACTTCCAAGTTCAATGAAGAAGGGTAAAAAAAAAGTAGAAAGTAAAACTCAAGTCATCCACGATGTAGATGATAATCTTGCAGATCAGAGACACCCTGATGCTGCTAAAATTGATGTGATGAGAAAAAAATCTGGCAAATGGGAAAAGGTTCAATCACTAACACCTAGTCAGTTTGCCCATCATAAACTCAGAAAACCAGGAGAACCTGTGAAGGAAGAAAATGATCCTGGTGATAAGTATGGATTTGACCAGTTTAGAAGTACTGAAAAATTCAAAAAAACAACAAAAGCAAATAAACCAGTAGTCAGATTGGGAGATAGTCCAAGAAGACCTGCTAAAAAGTCTGTTGTTACTGCTCGGGGTGGATCTGAATTTGGAAGCAAAAAACCAAGCACTCCTATGGATAAACCAGGTGAGTTTGCTAAAGATTTAAAAAATAGAATTGGTGTAAAAAACCTTGAAAGAAAGAATGTTCATTTCACTGGCGGAATGCGTAGTGGATCTGGTCCCGAAAAGAAAGGAGAAGTGGTTAAGAAGATTGTAAAACCTGATGCTAAGAAAGTTATTGCAACCGATGATCATCTACAAAATGTAAGGCATATGGCAGCATCTGCATCTTCTGCAGCACCTAAGGCAAAAGTTAGAGCATACCAATCAAAACCTGCTACAAAAGAAAAGGGAAAGGTAAAAATCGGAGATATTGTTCCTGTGAGAGTTGGTAAGGAGAAAGACTTGGCGGATAAAAACATTGGTATTCGTTCAAATACGTCTCCTTCCAAATCGCCAAAAGAAACTCAGCGTAGGAAAAAGCAACAAAAAATGAGAGAAGAATTTGATATTTGATATATTTTTTTCTAAATAGAAAAGGATACCTTTTATAGGAGGACATCATGGGAGCAGTAGTCGCAGTGGTAAAACCACTTGTAATTTCAATTGCAACTCATCCAGCAGTGAAAAATCTTGTTATTGAGCTTCTTGAGAAATATGTAAAGACGACTGATAATACCGTTGATGATGTTGTTGTTGCTTTAGTTAAAGAAAAACTCTTTACTCCACAATGATTACTTGTTTTGTCACTAATTGGGGAGTAACCATTTTTCTTGGATTACTTTTGACTTTATCTGAATGGTTGGCAAAAACAAAAAAATTCGAAGAAAATGGATTACTTGATTTAACAACTAACTTTTTAAGAGTTGTTTTACGCAAAGGAGACCAAAAGTAGGGTCTCCTTTTTTTATAAATAATTTTTAGCAAATAACTTTTTAAGGTAAAGAGAATGGCACTCTGGGGTAATAACGATTCTGTTTATTCTGCTGGTACAGTTGCAGTAAATTACAACACTCTTGTTGTTACTGGAACTGCAACTACTTTTGATACCAATGGTGTTGCCGTTGGTGATGTAATTCAAATTGGTGCTGGGTCTACTTTTGGCGAAGCTGTAATTGTTGGAGTTGGAAGTACAACTTTATCAATCGCATCAACTCAATTCTTAAGTGGCGCTGCTATTTCTGGTGCAACTTATAATATTAACCAACAACCAAAGTATGCTCTTGGAGTTGGAAATACCTATAGAGGTAGCACTAATCCATCTTTGATATATGGAGTTGATGCAAATGAAGTCAGTACTGCTTCAACAACCGCATATGCAGTAACTCATAGTGGTTGGGTTGCAGTTGGAGCTACCTACATTGACGCTGAAGGCAATCTAAGAGTTAAGCATGAGGTTCTTGTAGCGGGTGGAATTAATACAACCTCTGATGCTAACGACGACGCAATCTTCCTTCCTTGATGGATAATATATGATTTTCAATGAATTGACTGAGGATAATTTTTTATTATTTGCTATTAAAAATTATGAAAATCCTCAAGCAGTAACTAGAGAAGATTTTGAGCGAGATTTGAATCACTTTAAATACATAAAAAGATTATTGAAAAGGTATAAAAATACCGGACAATTAAAAATTCATCTTCTTCTCAATCATTTTATTATTCTTTATAATATTTTTGGTGAGGCAGCAACTCCAATGCTTTTTTATAAAATTGAGAGGGAGTTATGGTCTACTATGAAAACCTTTATCATCTTTCTCAATAGACTACCTGATTATCCAAAATGTTATATTCATGATATTCAAGTCGATATAAATTGTCTTTCTAAACTCTATAAAATCTACAATGGAAAAGAAGAAACTGGATTGGATAATTCAAATAATTAGAGAGCAGATGGTGACTGGATCTACTGCTGGTGCTCCTGGATTTAGTGAAAAGTCTCCTGTGGAAGGTCCAACGGCAGGAATGTCTCCTGTCGTGAATTTTGATGGTAGGAGCAGAGTTGCTAGAAGACTTCCTTCTCCATATCGTGTAGATTTAATCAAAAAGAAAAAGAAATCAACTCCATAAAGCCATGTTCGGTCAAGACTCAAAAATTAAAGTTGCAGTTCTTGAAGAAAGAGTAAAAATCCATGAGGAAATGGTTGAACGTGTAGACGCTGCCATTCAGACTTTAAGTGAAACAAATCAAAATATTTGTAAGATGCTTGCGGTACATGATGAAAGAATTTTTAACTGTTCTAAAAGTGATGAAAGTATAAATGAAAAGATTGGAAAAATAGAAGTAAAGGTTGATGAGTTGTCAAAGTTTAGATGGATGGTTGCTGGTGTAGTTGCACTTGCTTTATTATTTTTTCCAGTTGCTACCAATTTTATATCATCATCAATAAATTCATTCATGGGTTATTCAAAAAATAAATAATTGAGTGTTGGTACAAGATGCCCTTGACAAAACCAGATAGTTTGATAGAATAGATAGACTAATAAAGTATTTGATTATGGATTTTATTGATGTAAAATACATCAATTTGGTTTCTTCCAGATTTCAAAAGTTTAAAAAGGTAAAGCATAACCTTTATAATTTTCGTTGTCCCATTTGTGGAGACTCCCAAAAGAATAAAAATAAGGCAAGGGGATATTTGTACCAAGTAAAAAATAATACTAATTTTAAATGTCACAATTGTGGAGTTAATATATCTTTTAATAATTTCTTAAAGCAAATTGATCCAGTAATCTATAAGCAATATACCTTTGAAAAATTTAAAGAAGGTCATACTGGAAAAAACTTCACAGTAGAAGAACCAGTATTTAATTTCGAAGCACCAAAATTTAAACAAAAAGTAAATTTACCAAAAGCATCTACAAATCCTGACGCAAAAAGTTATCTGGAAAGTAGAAAATTAAATCCACATAACTATTATTACACCGAAAAATTTAAGGAATGGACTAACTCTCTTCGTCCAACATTCGACAGCATTGATAAAGATGAACCAAGGATTATAATTCCTTTGTTTTATCAAAATAATCTAGTTGGGTTTCAGGGAAGAGCACTTGGTCCCAGTAAGGTTAAATACATTACTATAATGCTTGACGATGACGCACCAAAAATCTATGGTCTCGATGAAGTCCAAAAAAGTGAAACTGTCTACATTACGGAAGGTCCATTCGACTCAACTTTCATTCGCAACTCGATTGCTCTTTGTGGAGCTGATGGTGATGTTGCTAAGTGGGGTATTTGCGATTGTGTTTGGATATACGATAACGAACCACGTAATGCAGAAATCCACTCAAGAATCTCCCGCATTATTGATGGGGGTGAAAAAGTCGTAATTTGGCCTTCTTCTATTAGAAATAAGGACATTAACGACATGATTTTATCTGGACTTGATGTTCAGTCTGTGATAGAATTAAATACTTACTCTGGATTAGAAGCAAAACTTAAATTTACTACCTGGAAGAAAATATGAGCAACGGTACAAAAGTTAAAAAGCGTGATGGTCGAATTGAGTCTCTTGACTTGGAAAAGATGCATTTGATGGTCGAAGAGGCATGTAGGGGTCTTGCAGGAGTCTCTGCTAGTCAAGTTGAGATGACTTCTGGTATTCAATTTTATGATGGAATTACAACAGCAGAGATTCAAGAAATTCTTATTCGTTCCGCTAGCGATTTGATTGATTTGGATCATCCAAATTATCAGTATGTTGCTGCTCGTCTTCTTTTATTTGCTGTACGTAAGCAACTTTATGGTAAAATGAAAGAACTTCCCACTCTAGAACAACACATTTATCAATGTGTTAATCATGAAGTCTATGATAATGATATCTTTAACGAATATTCAAAAGAAGAGATTGGTAAAGCCGATTCGTATATTGATCATGACCGCGACTATCTGTTCACTTATGCGGGTTTACGTCAGGTCGTTGACAAGTACCTTGTGCAAGACAGGAGTTCTGGTGGAGTATATGAAACACCACAATTCATGTATATGATGATTGCTCTGACTATCTTTGCAGAGTATCCAAAAGAAACACGAATGTCATATGTAAAGAGGTATTATGACGCAATCTCCAAGCACAAAATCAACATCCCCACTCCCATCATGGCGGGAGTTAGAACGCCACTTAGACAATTTGCTAGTTGTGTTCTTGTTGATGTTGATGACACCCTCGATTCTATCTTTAGCAGTGATATGGCTATTGGTAGATACGTTGCACAGAGGGCGGGAATCGGCATCAACGCTGGTAGAATCCGTGGCATCAACAGCAAAATCCGAGGGGGAGAAGTTCAACACACGGGTGTTGTACCATTTCTCAAAAAGTTTGAAGCAACTGTCCGATGCTGTACTCAAAATGGCATACGCGGTGGATCCGCCACCGTCCACTTCCCAATCTGGCACCAAGAAATAGAAGATATTTTGGTTCTTAAAAACAACAAGGGAACGGAAGATAATCGTGTCCGTAAACTTGATTATTCCATTCAAATTAGCAAGTTGTTCTATGAAAGATTTATTCAAGATGGTGAGATCACGCTTTTCTCTCCGCATGATGTCCCTGGACTTTATGATAGCTTTGGACTCCCTGAGTTTGATGCTCTCTACGTACAATATGAAAAAGATCCGTCCATTACGAAAAAAACTATTAAAGCGCAAGAACTCATCCTTAACTTACTTAAGGAACGTGCGGAAACGGGTCGAATCTACATTATGAATATTGATCATTGTAATTCTCATTCTTCTTTTAAAGACAAAGTAAATATGTCAAACCTTTGTCAAGAGATTACTCTACCTACAGATCCTATCCAACATATTGATGATAAAATGGGGGAGATTGCACTTTGTATTCTTTCCGCTATCAATGTTGGAAAGGTAAAATCTGATGAAGAACTTGAAGAACTTTGTGACCTTTCTGTTCGCGGTTTAGATGAGTTGATTGACTATCAAAAATATCCCGTAGCGGCGGCAGAAATCGCTACCAAGGCACGTCGTTCTCTTGGTATAGGGTTTATTGGTTTAGCACATTATCTAGCAAAACTTGGATATAACTATGCTTCTCAAGAGGCATGGGATGCAGTTCATGGTCTTTCCGAATCTTTCCAGTATTATCTTCTGAAGGCATCTAATCAACTTGCAAAAGAAAAAGGTTATTGTGAATATTTTGGCCGCACAAAGTATGCTGATGGCATTCTTCCGATTGATACATACAAAAAAGAAGTTGATGAAGTTTCTTCTATTCCTTTAGATCATGACTGGGAATCTCTTAGAGCGTCTATCCTGGAATATGGTCTCAGGCACTCAACACTGTCCGCACAGATGCCATCGGAGAGCAGTTCCGTTGTGTCAAACGCAACCAACGGAATTGAACCACCTCGCGGATTCCTGTCCGTTAAAAAGAGTAAGAAAGGACCACTTAAGCAGATTGTTCCCCAGTATCATACACTTAAGAACAATTACACGCTCCTCTGGGATATGCCTAGCAATACTGGTTATATTAATATTGTTGCTGTTATGCAAAAGTTTTTTGATCAAGCAATTTCTGGTAATTGGTCTTATAATCCAGAGAACTATGATGATAATGAAGTACCTGTTTCAGTGATGGCACATGATATGCTTTACTCATATTCGATGGGATGGAAAACGAGTTATTATCAAAACACATATGATATTAAAACTGATGAAGTAGTGGAAGAACCAAAACAAGACCTTCAATCACTTCTTCAAGAACTTTCTGGTGCTGATGAAGAACTTTGTGACAGTTGTGCAGTTTGAAAATCTATTAAATAAACTATGTGAAGGGAGCAAGTATGGAGTTTAAAATTTCTTCAATAGAAGAACCTCAAACAAATATCAAAGGAATGACTGTTTTTAATACCGAAAAGGTTGATACCAAAAAACAACCAATGTTTTTTGGAAAACCACTTGGAGTTCAGCGATACGATTCATACAAATACCCAATCTTTGATAAATTAACTCAGCAACAATTAAGTTATTTTTGGAGACCAGAAGAAATTTCTCTTCAAAAAGATCGTGGAGATTATCAAACATTACGTCCAGAACAAAAACATATTTTTACTTCTAATTTGAAGTATCAAATTATGTTAGATTCTATTCAAGGTCGTGGTCCTGGTATTGCATTCATTCCATACTGCTCACTTCCTGAGTTGGAAGCATGTATGGAAGTGTGGGGATTTATGGAGATGATCCATAGTCGCTCATATACCTATATCATTAAAAACGTTTATTCAGACCCATCTGAAGTGTTTGATACTATCATTGGGGATGAACGTATTCTGGAACGTGCTAAGAGCGTTACAGAGTCATATGATGACTTTATTCAATCAGCGCAACAATATGGTGTATCTGATGCTTGGATGCATAACCTTGAAGGAGTCACATACGCAAAGGAAACGATTAATGACGTTAAACGAAAACTGTACAGAGCAGTCGCAAACGTTAATATTCTTGAAGGTATTCGCTTCTACGTTAGTTTTGCTTGTAGTTTCGCCTTTGGTGAACTTAAGCTTATGGAAGGATCCGCTAAAATCATCTCTCTCATTGCAAGAGACGAAAACCAACATCTAGTCATTACACAAAATATTCTGAACAAATGGCGAGATGGTGATGATCCTGAAATGAAGCAAATTGCTAAGGAAGAAGAGGAGTGGGTTTATGCAATGTTTGATCGTGCGGTAAATGAAGAAAAAAAATGGGCAGATTATCTGTTCAAAGATGGGAGCATGATTGGACTGAATGATAAACTTCTTCAGCAGTATGTTGAATGGATTGCAAACAGAAGACTTAAAGCAATTGGATTAAAACCTCAATATGATATATCGGCAAATAATAATCCACTTCCTTGGACTGATCATTGGTTAAATTCTAAATCTTTGCAAAATGCACCACAAGAAGTGGAAATTGAGCAATATTTAATCGGAGGTATTAAACAAGATGTTACCAAAGATACTTTCTCAGGATTCAAATTATGATGAATGGTGTGAACAAGAAATCATAAGTGCCTATATTGAGGCAGCAGAATGTGATGAGTATTTGTTTGGTGATTATGATTATTGTAAAGAATGGTTAGGTACAAATACTGATAATGTTGTATAGATAGAGGAGGTAAACCCTCCTTTTTTATGTCTAAAAATAATTTTAACAAAGATGAATTTAGAGTTAGAGTGCTAAAGTTAAAAAACGAACTATATCACGATTCAAATTGGTACTCAAATCCCAAGAACCTGGCGGATAAATACCTGAATAAGGTTCTTGAAATTATTGATGAGTACAGATATTAACTATGAAAACCCTTGGATCTATAATGGAAATCCTTTCACGAGTGCAGATATTGGAGACCATTATGGATTTGTCTATTTGATAGAAAATAAATTGAATGGTAGAAAATATATTGGCAGAAAATATCTTTGGCAGTTTAGAACCCCCAAAGGTAAAAAAAGAAAAGTAAAATCTGAGTCTAATTGGAAAGAATACTATGGGTCTTGTCCGGAACTTAAAGAAGACATTGATAAATTGGGCAGAGAAAATTTTAGTAGAACTATCTTATCATTACATAAAACAAAGGGCAAAACAAACTTTGGGGAGACCAGTCAACTCTTCAAGCACGATGTCCTCACAGAAGCCCTTGACAACGGAGACCCTGCGTTCTACAATAGCAACATCTTGGGACGGTTCTACCGAAAAGATTATTATGAACGCAACAACTGAAGATATTGTCGCACATGTGAGGAGTTGGTCTCTTGATCGTGCATCAGACAAAAGTATTCATAAAGAGGATGCTCGTGCTATTCTTGCTGAATTCTATGAGTGGATTGAACCAGAAAATGATGAACTGGAAATCGTCTCCTTAGAGCCAGAATCTTGACAGAATCTAAATAAAAACTTATGATGCTAAAATCCTTGTTATGAGCAAGGTTTTTTGTTATGAGACTTTGAGTGACATTTAGAGCCGTGGAAAGTGCCCTTTGAAAAAAGGGTGTACCCCCTTTCTATACGGATGTAGAGTTCAATTAATTTTAATGCAAAACTGCTTTACTGTAGCCCTCTTGCCTCTGTTGGCAACGGTTACAACCACAACGGCAACACTGCCATCATCTGCTATTGCTCCTTCATATTCTATTATTAAGGAGTTTGAAACAGAGAAGACAGCAATCCGCGAGGTTGCTCCCGAAAAGCCAAAAGAGAAAAGGCTAATTTGTAAAGGGTGTAATGAACATGAAAATACTGCCCTGGCATTTTTCCAGGATCGCGGTATTAAAGACAGAAACGCCCTTGCTACCATCATGGGTAATATTCGTCAGGAATCAACTTTTGTTCCTAACATTTGTGAAGGTGGTAGCAGAACCTCATACTATAATTGTGGAAGAGGTTATGGTTTGATACAATTTACTTCTGCTTCTCGTTATTATGGACTGGGTGCTTTTGCTAAAAAAATAGGAGGTAATCCTTCTACTGCTGATACTCAACTTCGGTATATTACTACTGAACCACAATGGAAGAGTATTGAAAACAGAATGAGAGTTTCTGGAAAATCTATTGATAGGTATATGAATTATGCCTACGAATGGATTGGATGGGGACACCATGGAGCAAGAACACAATATGCTTATGACTATGCTAAACGATTGGTTCTTGCTGATGTCTAAATAACTTTACCTGACTTGCTGACACTTTTCAGGTGAGATTGGAGTGCTTCGGCACTCCTTTCTTGTATAAATAGTAATGTCAGCAAGTTAGAGTAGTATGAAACACTTTTATGTGTATTATTCCTATGAGGAATATGGAAGGGGATATATTGGAAAAAGAGAATGTAAATGTCTTCCAGAAGAAGATGTAAGTTATTTTGGAAGTTTCAAAGATAAAACTTTCAATCCAACTCAAAAAATAATATTAGAAACTTTTGGGAGTGTTGAAGAAGCACTTGAAGCAGAATGTGCTCTCCACGATTTTTATGAAGTAGATAAAAATCCACACTTTGCTAATAGGGCAAAACAAACTTCTACTGGATTTTATTGTAATAAAGGTGCTGGTGAAGAAGCAAACAAGAAAAGAAGTGAGTTGATGAAAACAGAATACAATCCTATGAGTAATCCAAAACTCAAAGAGAAAGCAAGAAAAAACTTGATTAGAACTTTGAGTAATCCAGAAATGAGAAAACTAAAAAGTAGAGTTGGAAAGAAAGCACACAATCGTCCAGAAGTAGTTGAGAACCATAGACAGGCAGCACTCAAATCTCATCAAAATCCAGAAACAAAAAGAAAACATATTGAGGCAAAACTTGGTGAGAAAAATCCTTGTTATGGTAAAAAGTGGATTACAAATGGAAATGAAAACAAATACATAAACTCTATTGATGAAGTTCCAAGTGGTTTTTGGTATGGTAGAGTTGTTTGAGGACACTTGAAGAACTGGCACAGGGACACTCCAAATGCCCCTGTGATGCCTTATAATACTCTCATAAGCAACCAAACCGATGACTAACGAACAAATCCTAAAACTTGCTAAAACCTGTGGTGCTGATAGACATATAAGTAAAATAACAAACGATATTTACTGGGAGTGTGATGAAGACGACCTCTTAAAGTTTGCTGCTTTAATCTACACAGAAGGTTTCAAAGTGGGTTATGATGAAGGTTGGGAAAGAAGTAATGTAAGCACCAAATGGAGTTCTGATGATGAATAAACTCACAGCACTTGATTTGATGGTAATTTCAGATACTTTGTATAGAACTCTTTCTATCGCAGGATTTGAGGGAACTCTTGGTGGATATACAAAAGAAGCAAGAGAAAATGTTGCGAATAAGGTTCAAACAATTTTGAGTAATATGGAAGTAGAACTAACTGTGGAGAAAACTGATGCCCAAGATGACTTATGAAGAATGGTGTGAAAAAAATCCAATTGATTGGGATGAGATTGAAAAAAATGATAATCCAGATATGTTGATTACTAAAACAGGTGTAGAAATGATGCATTATCACCTATACTTGTGGGAATGTAAAAAAGAAGAAGAAACAAATGACTGACAAACAACCAACTTGGGATGGGATTTACAAATCTCTTAATGTAGGTATTGTGAATGTTTATGAACTCACCGAACACTTGGATACACTCTACACTAAAATTTCTGAACTTGAAGCACGATTGGATAAAGAGGAAGAATACCGACAGGAGCAAAATGACTAAACTCACAGCACTTGACTTATACATTCTCACAGATACTGTGCTACACTCTATAAGTCACGGTAGTATCACGGGTTCAAATCCCGTTAGGGTCGCCTGGGAGATTAGCTCAGTGGTAGAGCAATGTGCTGATAACGCAGAGGTCGGTGGTTCAAATCCACCATTTCCCACTTGACAACCATTTCCAAGTCTGGTATGATTGTCTTATTGGGGCAGCAGCATGACGGATCATGCACCATCCTTCTAAGATGTAAGATGGGGGTTCAAATCCCTCCTGCCCTGTTACCACTTGCGCTGGAAAGATAAACCAGAATGCCGTGGTAAGATAGAGGGTAAGCCTCTGTTATATCCTTGAGGTATGTCACGCTTACTCCATCTAGCCCTTGTATTCCAACGGTAGAGAAGGTGGACTTAGAATCCATACAGTGTAAGTTCGAATCTTACCAGGGGCACTTAATTACTCTAGATTATATGGAATGGAAAAAACATCCAATCTTTGATAATTATGAAGCATCTTTAAATGGTGAAGTAAGAAATCAAAGTAAAAAGATAATAAAAACTAAACCCTTACAAACATATCATTCTGTTGTCACATTATGGAAGAATGGTAAAAGAAAATTTATGGTAACTTCTAAATTTGTTTATGAGTGTTTTTATGGATTAATTCCAAAAGAATTAGTAGTAATGCACCACGATGAATATTTACCTGAATTTTGTATTAACGCAACATTCAATTTATTTCTTGGCACTAGGTCTATAAATCAAAAAGATGCTTATCAAAAAGGAAGAATGTTGCCAACTAGAGGAGAAAAAAGTGGCAGGTCATATCTTTCACAAGAACAAGTTGACAATATAAGAAAAATGAGATATGATGGATGTACTTATGCACAAATAATAAGTGTATATAAAATACCAAAATCAACCTTGTCAAATATAATTAATCACAAAACCTGGGCTTGACATTATGCCCACCTCTTGGTAAAATAATGTTTATATGCGGGTATCGTCTAACGGCTAAGATGATTGCCTTCCAAGCAATAGATGGGGTTTCGATTACCCCTACCCGCTCTTGGTAGTCGTTAGGCACATAGTCTAAAAAGACGCCAAAGGAAGTTAAGTCAAAGAATCGAGACAAGCAGACAATGCCCTTTGAACTGGTGTAAGTCCAGTAACTTCCTTTATTCCCCTGTGGCGCAGCGGTAGCGCGAGAAACTGTTAATTTCCAGGTCACAAGTTCGAATCTTGTCGGGGGAGTTGGAAGGACTTCGGTTCCTCCATAAGAATCGGGATCATCATATCCGATTCACTAAGACCTAAGTTCGCTTAGGCCAGGGGGATGGCCTCCCCTGCTAATGGGCGATTAACTCAGCGGTCAGAGTGTCTGCTTTACACGCAGAAAGTCCACGGTTCAAATCCGTGATTGCCCACTTGATAAATAAAAATAAAAAGAGTATAATGGAAAAACTTTATAAACTACTAAGTGATGCTCAGTCATCGCTTTTTGTTTTATTCCATAAAACTTGGGCATTTCACTGGAATGTAGTTGGTGAAGATTTCACTCAACTCCACCAACTTTTTGGTGGTCAGTATGAAACTATGTTTGAGGAGATTGATCGTCTCTCAGAACATATGCGTTATCTAAATGTAAAACCTCTCAGCTCTCTTTCAAGAATGCTTGAGGTAACTCAAATCAAAGAGGCAGCAAGTTCAACGGGAGCAAAAGAAATGCTTCAGGAACTGCTTGAGAACAACGAAAAGTTTTGTGAGTTGATGGCAGAAATTTCGGAGGAATCCGAAGCACAAAAGCAATATGCAACTGCTAATCTAGTTCAAGATTTAATGGAATCTCATGGTAAGTTTGTTTGGCAGTTAAGAGCGCACCTGCAATGATTAGGATGAAGAACAATGATTTCAATAAGATGTAAAGATTGTAATAAAGAGTTATTTGGGCACCCATCAAAAACAGTAACTTGTGGTTGTCCAAATATGGCAACAATTCGTGGAGATAAGATTTCAGCACTTGACTTATCTCGTGTTGTTATGTTAAACTCTATTCAGAAAGAACAAAAATCAAATGTTCTGACTTCACAAGATCTTGCTTTTCAAGAAGCAAGACGCCAACGCAAAGTAAAGCGTTTGGATTTTGAGGTCCGTTGAGGACTTTTTGGAAGGTCAATCCGATTGGCGACGGAACCGCTCTTGAAAAGCGTTGAGGTGTTAAAGCCCTTGGGAGTTCGACTCTCCCACCTTCCGTTTTTATATCAATATATTATAATCCTTAAGAAATGATATAATGTCTACATATTAAATATATCAAAATACAAAAATGACAGGGTTTTATCTTCTAATGCTGACATTTATTGCATTAGTAGTATACGCGGGTTATGATGAAACCATGAGACTTTTTCAATATGCAGACCTACAAGTTAGGTATGCTGTAGTAAGAGTTCAGATGAAATGGATGGGTTGGAACCTTAAAAGACAACTGATTAAGGATACAACTAATTTTGAAAAGTTCCTTAAGGAGTACACGGATGACTGATAAAGAGATGTCCGATCTTTCACTGGAAAGAAAGGAATGCCCAAAGTGTGGTGCTGTTTGGATTAACGGAGAGCACTACTGGTCTGGAACAGGAAAAAAAGGAAATGAATTAGATCTTGCTGGATTAGTTTGTAATAAACATGGAGATGATACTTGTATTAACTCAAGTAGAGGAAAAGAAGGTGGTGTTACTTGGGAAAAGAGATTGACTGAACTGGAACAAGATCATCCAAACCAATGATGCACGAACAAGAAGAGTTTATTACACGCTCAGAAGTTCAGGAGATGATTGATGCAGCAATACGACAACACAACCGTAATGCTTCTATCATTAGTATGTGCGTCGGTTGGGTGGTTCTTGCTTTATTTGCTGAAGGACTTTTGAGACTTGTAGGAGTTATTCCTCCATTACTTCCATGGCTCAAAATCACTCTGAACTAATATTCTTAGTTCCTTGGTTTGTTCTTGTGGTGATTGCACTGACAATGTTTGTGCAAGGTTGGATGATTATGAATGCTCGTCATGGGTATTCAAAAAGTCCAAAAGTAAAACATCCAGAATTAAACGACGTTAAAGCAGGAGATCCTCTACTAGTGGTTAGATTCACCGAAGAAGATTTGCAAGAATTGCAACAGAAAATTTTACAACAAAAAATGAATGAACTTTTTGAAGAACCATCAACTTATGAGGACGAGGAAGATGAGTAAAACACTTTTGGCACTAACACTCATTTATGGGTCAACTATTGGTCTGTGGATTTATTGGGGATTGACTCATGCATATCCCCAATAAACAGAAGTATCACTTTGCAATGTCTGCTTTTGTAAGAATGCACGGATACGCTATTATGAACAATATAGATATTAAACAGTTTTGTGAAGAATGGTCTACTTGGGAAGTTACTGCTCCGTTACAGGGACTTGACGAAGTGGACCAATACATGTATTATGAATATAAGAACTGGAGGGGAAGATGATTTTTCAACTAGTTGAAGCACTAGCATCAAATCCTTTCTTTCTTTTTCTTTGTGGATGTGGGTTGACAGTCGTACCATTTGCTGGTATTATGTTTATACACAGAAACAAATAACGGAGTATCGCCTAACTTGGTCATGGCACCTGCTTTGGGAGCAGGAATAATTTCGGTTCAAATCCGAATACTCCGATCATAAAACTTTACTTTATGAAAATGTATCCAGAACATCCAGAACATCCAGAACTTCAGACATTTACAGTAGAAGAGTTTCAAGCAGATTTTGATAACTTAATGAAAAGAGTAGAAAATGGAGAGTCTTTTATTATTAAAGATGGAGGAAGAAGTGCAGTGATAGTTCCATATAATGAAACTATAAAGTATGCGATAGATTCAGTTGTGGACGACGATGTGATACGAATACACACCGACCACGAAGAAGGTTCGTGATTTTTGTGGGGGCATAGTTCAACGGTAGAACAGCGGTCTTATACTCCGTATTAGCGCCAGATTAGCGCGAGGTCTTGGTTCGAATCCAAGTGTCCCTATTCCACTTAATGTGGATTTTGGGCGGGTACTTTAATGGTAAAAGAGGCTCCTTATAAGGGCTCATTCGGGGTTCAATTCCCCGTCCGCCTATTTTTAATAAAACTCATATAAATAAATAGAACTGTTCTATTATAAGTATGAGTTGTAAAAAACAAGGATTATTTGATAGGCATCATATTATCCCAAGATATATGGGGGGGTCTGATGAGTTTGAAAATATTGTTACGGTTTCAAGAACCTGCCACACTATGTTTCATTATTGTAATTGGTGTCTATGGAATAATAAAGAAGATTATATTGCTTATAAAGGATTGTCATCTCAAATAACAAAACAAGACATTATCAAAGAAACTGCTAGTATTGCTGGTAAAAAATCATACGAAAATAAAACTGGTTTGTTTTCTCTTTCTATTGAAGAAAAGAAAAAATATTCCTCAATAGGAGGTAAAAAGGCAGGAAAATATATGTCCCAATCTATGTGGATTAATAATGCAGAACAAAATAAAAGAATATTAAAAACTCAACAAATACCTGATGGGTGGATTAAAGGTAAAGTCAAAAAGAAAAAAAGAAAAAAATATGGAAGAAGTTGGGAAGAGTATATGAATACATTTTCAAATCAAACTGAAGAAAGATTGAAATATCTTAAACATATTGACTTGACAAAACGGGGGATTAAAACTAAAATTGCTAATGATTGGGGCGTGTCTAGAACTCAAGTAAATAGATTTTTAGACAAGCATCAACTTCAACCATAGGACAGAAACTCTACTGTCCATCTTGACTTCTCCAGGTCAAACCTTTATAATACTAAGGTCAACATTCAAAACAATGACTCTCACAGCAAAATTCAAGAAAGACGTTCAAACCCTTCGTGGTGCAGCAAATGGTGAATTCTACCTTGATGTAAAGAATCCGAAACTCTACAAAAAGGTTCGCCGTTTCTACGAGAATGAAGGTGTAGTGTTCTCTGGTGATCCTCTGGATGATTATGAGATGCTTATGGAATATGTTCTTGCTGATCTCGAATCCGTTGAAGTTGCTTGATTAAATAGTCTCGGGATGACTATAAAAGCGCACTGGTCGGGAGCAAAACCCCTTATGTCTAAATCTGATTTGCTTCGGTGGATTGGAAACATTCTCCTTATAATTGGTTATCAAACTATGCTATGGGGAGAATTTAAATATGGTTTAATGATAAAAGTTGTTGGGGGATTACTCACAATACCTTTTGCTGTTAAACTTAAACTTTGGGACGTACTATTCTTATGTGCTTTCTTTGGTATTACCGAGATATCAAAGTTAACCCAACTTTTCTTTAGTCCTGGAACGACTTAAAACTTATACTGGTGGAGTCAAAATGACCCTATTATGAGTTTATTGCCTCTCTCAAGGGCAATTGGTGCGGATGGGACTCTCTCCCGCCTGGTTTCCAATTTCCAGTCAAAGAATTGGTGGCGAGCCTGAATTTTCAAAGAGGGGTTTACATAATCCCTCTTTTTTTGTATAATATTATAAAAGAGTAATTTTATCTTTATGAGAATCGCACTAATAACTGGTATAACCGGACAAGATGGTTCGTATTTAGCCGAACTTCTTTTGGAAAAAGGTTATAAAGTTCATGGAATCATTCGTAGAAATTCTACATCTGATCCTACTGATAGAATTAAACAACTTCTAGATAATCCAAATATTACTCTTCATTATGGGGATTTATCTGATTTTTCTAATGTAACTTCTTTAATTCAAGAAACAAAACCAGATGAGATTTATAATCTTGCAGCACAAAGTCATGTAAAGGTTTCTTTTTCAAACTCTTTGTATACCACTGATATCAATGCAGTCGGTGTGACTAGAATATTGGAAGCTATTAGGGTTCTTGGGTTGGAAGGTAAAACTAAATTTTATCAAGCTTCAACTTCTGAAATGTTTGGTAAAGTTCAAGAAGTTCCTCAAAAAGAAACTACTCCATTTTATCCTAGGTCTCCGTATGGAGTAGCAAAACTATATGCTTACTGGTTAGTTAGAAACTATAGAGAATCATATAATTTATTTGCATGTAATGGAATTCTTTTTAATCACGAGTCTCCTAGAAGAGGAGAATTATTTGTAACAAGAAAAATTACAAAAACTCTTGCGGAAATTAAAACGGGAATTAAAAAAGGACCTCTTGAACTTGGAAACCTTGATGCAAAACGTGATTGGGGACATGCCAAAGATTATGTTAGGGGTATGTGGATGATGTTGCAAGAAAAAGTTTCTGATGATTATATTTTAAGTATGGAAGAACAACATTCTGTTAGGGATTTTGTTAACATTTCTTGTAAAAATTTGGGATTTGATATAGAGTGGATTGGAAGTAATATAAATGAAGTTGGTGTAGATAAAAATACTGGAAAAACAATCATTCAGATTAATCCTGATTATTATCGTCCAGCTGAAGTAGAAACTCTTATTGGAGACTGTACAAAGGCAAAAACAACACTTGGGTGGAAACCAGAATACACATTTACAAATTTAGTAGAAGAAATGTGTGAATATGATCTTAAAAAAGCATTGGAGAAAAAAAATGAGTATGTATACTGAAATTCAATCATGCAGAGTTAGTAAGACGCAAGATCTTGTAACATTTTTGAACCTGGGAAATCAAAAATTAACAGGAGTCTTTCCAAAACCAGAAGAAAATTTAGAATCTGGTCCGCTGGAATTGGTGTGGAGTCCTTCTAGTTATCTGGTTCAATTAAAACACACTTTTGAACCTACAGAAATGTATGGCGATAACTATGGATATCGTTCTGGATTAAATAATTCAATGGTTCAACACCTTGTCAATAAAGCAAAATATTTAATTGAATTGTCTGAATTGAAACCTGGTGATGTTGTTGTTGATATTGGATCTAATGATTGTACAACATTAAAGGCATTTCCTTCTGATGTAAAAAGAATAGGAATCGATCCTACTATTAAAAAGTTTTCACAATATTATCCAGATGATATTCCATACGTTGCAGACTTCTTTTCGGAAGATTCTTATCGTTCTATTGAAAAAAATAAGAATGCAAAATTGGTAATGTCTATTGCCTGTTTTTATGATCTTGAAGATCCTATTTCTTTCGTTAAGGATATTCGGTCTATCCTTTCTGATGATGGTCTTTGGCATTTTGAGCAGGCTTATCTTCCATCTACATTGAGATCTCTTTCTTACGATACTGCTTGTCATGAGCATATTGAATATTATTCAATGTTATCAATTGAAAATATTCTTAAACAAGCGGGGATGAAAATCGTTGATGTGACATTAAATGATATTAATGGTGGTAGTTTTGCTGTTACTGCATGTAAAGATACTAATACATCAATTAAAGTCAATCACGCTGTTATTAATTGGTTGATTGATGAAGAGTATAAAATGGGTCTTCATACTGTGAAACCTTATTTTGAGTTTGCTCAAAGAACCTATGAGCATCGGGATTCTCTAATCAGTCTTGTTCGTTCTTTGCGAGCAGATGGCAAAACAATTTATGGATATGGTGCTTCAACTAAAGGTAACGTTCTTCTTCAGTGGTGTGGATTTACTTCAGATGATATTACTGCAATTGGTGAAGTAAATTCTGATAAATTTGGATGTGTAACTCCGGGTACAAATATTCCTATTGTTTCAGAAGAAGAAGTTAAGAGTAATAATCCAGATTATTTGATTGTCTTGCCTTGGCATTTTAAAAATGGAATCGTTCAGCGAGAAAAGGAATATATGAATTCTGGTGGTAAGTTTATCTTTCCTCTTCCTTATATTCAAATTATTTGATATGAATATTTTAGTTATTAATCACTCAGAAAAACAATGTGGTGTTTATCAATACGGGAAAAGAGTTGCGGAGATTCTAAAAAATTCAAAAAATCATAATTTTGTTTATTTGGAAATAGATTCTCATGCAGAACTAGATCTTGAAATAGAAAAACATTCTCCAAATTTTATAATCTATAACTGGACTGGGGGAACCATGCCGTGGGTTACGCCCGAAACAGTTCAAAACCTAAGACAAAATCAAATAAAACAATTTTTATTAGTTCATAATACATGGAATTATTCCAAGTTCTTTGATGGATATTTACATCAACATCCTTATTGGAACAATGTTGATAATGTAAATTTTGCAATTCCTAGACCACTTCCTTTCTTTCATAAAGAAAAAGAAAATAATTCTTCTGACGTTATTCGTATAGGATCTTTTGGTTTTGGATTAGTTAATAAGTATTTTGATGAGGTTTGTAGAATCGTTAATGAACAATTTGATGACGATTTAGTTGAACTTAGGTTGCATTTAACATCGGGGGCTTTTGCTGGTTCAAACCAAAATATTTCACATGTAAAACATTCATGCTACAATAATATTACTAAACCTACTATCAAATTAAATATAACTACTGATTTTATAAGTGATGTTGAATTGCTTAATTTTTTGTATGGGAATAATTTAAATATATTTTTCTACCAAGATTATCCAGACTATAATGGGATATCATCCGTAATTGACTATGCCCTTGCTGTTGAAAAACCAATAGCAATTAATAAAAGTTCTATGTATTCTCATATTTTAGATACTGAACCTTCAATCTGTGTTGAAGATATGGATCTAAGAGGTATTATTTCTAATGGATTTGCTCCATTACAAGAAAGAAAAAATTCTTGGTCTCATGAAAACTTTATATATACTTTTGAAAAAATAATTGAAAACTTTTGAGTGAAAATATGCAGTTTTATTCTGACGCTAAACAAGATGAGTTTGTTGCAAATCTTTTAGAATTTAAGAGAGATGGGTATTGTGTGGATATTGGATCATGCCATTCCATATATTCAAACAATACTTTTGCTTTTCAAGAATTAGGTTGGACTTCAATAAGTGTTGAAATTCAAAGCAGTTATAACTCTAGTTACTCTTCTACAAGAAAACTGGGTGTTCATTTGAATGAAAGTGCTCTAGAAGTAAATTATAAAGAAGTTTTTGAGGAATGTGAATTTCCAAAAAATATAGACTACTTATCTATTGATATCGATACTTTATCTTGCGATGTTCTAAAAATAATTCCATTTGATGAATATTCTTTTAAAGTAATTACTATTGAGCATGATGGATATCTTTATGGTGATCAATATAGAAAAATTCAAAGAGATTTTTTGAAAGAGAAAGGATATCTTATATTATGTTCTAATGTTTATGTTGAACAAGATAAATATTATGGTAAAGAATATCCATTTGAAGATTGGTGGATTAATCCAAGTGATTTTTCTACAGAGTTGATTGAAAAAATCAAATCAGATTCTTTGCTTCCATCGCAGATTATAGAAAAATTTAATTGATTAAAATTAATAAAAAACAAAAAATTAAAGATAAAATTATAGAAATATCCAAACTTGGGTTAACGGATAAAGCAACATATCATTCTTATGAAGATGTTTATCCACATTTTTATGATGATTATTTGAAAGATGGTAGATTCGAGGTTATTGATCTTAGAAAAAACAAAGGAAGAGGTGATGATATAATAGATGTTTATTATAAGAAGTAATAAATTATGAAATATTCAAAGGTCATTATTTGGGGTCATCCTTTATATTCTCATACTCATTCTTACGTACATTCTTCATACTATAAAGCTTTTAAGTATCTTGGGTATGATGTCTATTGGTTTCATGATGATGATTACCCAGTTGATTTTGATTATACGAATACTTTGTTTATTGGAGAGGGATTTGCAGATTCTAAAATACCATTAAATGATAGTAGTTGTTATATGATTATGTACTGTCCATCACCAAAAAAATATGAAGGCGTTGGTAGATATATTGATATTCGTATGGCAGCAGTAGATTTTAAAGATCATATTCAAGAGTACTCCCTTGACAAAAATACTGCGAAAAAAATAGGTCCAGCTTGTTACTTTGTTCCGAAAACTTCTGAAAAAGTTAGGATAAAAAATGATTATCATGATTATGAGATGGGTGATTTTGACAAGGTTTATATTAGCTGGGCTACAAACCTTTTACCTCATGAAATAGATTATGATGATATGTATATTCCCAGAGAACCAAATATTTATTTCTGTGGGACTATATCGGGTTCTGGTCTTGGAGAAAATTTTTCAAATTGGGGTCCTTTTATTGGAGAAGTAAAGAAATCTGGATATGGATTTATTCCAAATGATCCATGGCAAAATCCATTATCGGATGAAGAAGTCATAAGAAGAATGAGAGAGTCTCTTTTGGGAGTTGACATACGTGGACCTTTGCACATTAAGCAAAGATTGCTTACTTGTAGAGTGTTTAAAAATATTAGTTACGGGCATCTTGGAGTTACAAATTCCGAAGAAATTTATAATGAGATGGAAGGAAACTGCGTTTATAATTCCAATACCGCAGAACTTTTTCATGATGCTATGACAAAACGGGAAGATGCTGATATGATAGAAAGGGGTATGAAACTAGTTAAGGAAAAACATACTTATATCAATAGAATTGAATCATTACTTTCTATTTTGTGATTTATGAAACTTGGATTTTTTTATACCGTTTTTAAAGAAAAAAGGGCAACAGAATATTCTATTCAACAATTAAGAAATATCTATCCGGATTCTTCAATATACTTAGTATCTGATGGTGGTTTAGATTTTTCATATCTGGAAGATGAATATGAAAATTTAAAAACCTCATTAGAGGAAGATACTATGGGAGATACATTTAATATTACTGCAGGTTCAACGGGATGTGATTATAACGTTGGTAACTATAGAGAAGAATTTTACCAAAAAGCAATAAAAAAATGTGCATATACTGTTTTAGATAGAATTGTAAGATCTATTGAATATTGCAATTATCCAGATTGGATGGTAATGTGTGATCCAGACTGTTTGATACGGGGGGAGTTAAATTTTTCTGAAAATGCAAAAATACTAGGTAGTAGAGTAAATTGTTGTTTACCTCAAGGATATCAAAACTTACTAAGGAGCATTCCTGGAGCAGTTCCAATATCTAACTGGGGAGCATCTCCTTGTGTTTTTGAAGTAAAAACTTTTTTAAAAGCATTAGAAAAGTTTAGGTATCTTGACACTACAGAAAATCTTTTGGATAAGTTGTGTTTAGAATTTTATGCGATGTATGCTCATGATGTTTTATTTCCAACAATATTTGCATTAGTTGGAGAAGAAGAGGTTTTTAATCATGATGTAGTAGAATGTACAAGAAATGCAAATTGGAAAAACACTTCCCATCCATTAGTTCATCAGTTTAGAGAATATTATTAAAAATGATAGGTTTTAATCATCTTGGGCAAATGGGTAGACTTGGAAATCAAATGTTCCAGTGTGCCGGTTTAGTTGGAATTGCCGAAAAGAGAGGATTTGAGTATTGCATTCCTGACCATTCAATGTACCATGATTATGGTAGATATCGATATCATGAACTTCAATCTTGCTTTAAAATGAAAGATTTTGAAGGTAGATATGGATATGTTGATGGTAATATAGTTCAATTAGATCAATATCATTTTTGCGAAGAACTTTTAGAGGAATGTCCAGATGATTGCACTTTAATTGGATATTTTGAATCTGAAAAATATTTCAAACATATTGAAGATAAAATTAGAAAAAACTATCAGTTTCTGGATTCTATAGTAGAAATATGCTATAATTACGGTAGAGATTATTTAAAAGATAATCCTGTAGGTCTTGTTGTTCGTAGGGGTGATTTCCTTGCAGAACATAATAAAAATAGACATAGTGTTTGTAGTGTTGAATACTATCAGAAAGCTTTAGAAAAATTTAAAGATAGAATGATTTTAGTTTTCTCTGACGATATTCCTTGGTGCAAAGACCAAGAAGTATTTCAAAATAAAAATACTTTTTTTGTTGAGGGTGAAAACAAAATATTCAAAGGGCATTTTGATTTGTGTTTGCTCAGTATGTGCTCAGATTTTATTATTGCTAATAGTACTTTTAGTTGGTGGGGTGCTTGGTTATCCTCTAATAAAGACAAAAAAGTTATTGCACCTAAAAAGTGGTATGGTCCAGAGCTAGAACATTTAATATTAAAAGATCAATTGCCTGATAACTGGGAAAGAATTTAGTCATGAAAAACATTACAGTTGTTACTGCTCTTTACAATATTCAACGGCAGGATATGGATGGAAGAAAGTGGGATGAATATCTTCAGTGGTTTAGCCAAACTCTAAAGTTAAATTGCCCTATGGTAATATTTGTTGAAGAAGAACTTCTTGACTTTGTAAATCAATATAGAAATTCTTATAATACTCAGATTATTGTGCAAAAAATCGAAGATATTCCATACTACTATTTGAAGGAAGAAATGGATGCAATCCTTCAATCAAAAGAGTATAAAGAAAAAATAGGATGTCCTGATAGGATTGAGTGTAATTATTCTTTATACTCAATAATACAGTATTCAAAATTTAAATGGATTGAAGAAGCGATTTATGGCAATTACTTCGACAGTGACTATTATTTTTGGTTGGATGCTGGTGCCTCCAGATTCTTTGAAAATTTTGATTTGAAATCAAGTTTTCCTGGAAATGCTGCTTTAGAAGCATTATATGATATTGGAGAAAAATTTTTGATTCAGTTAAATACCGAAACCTATCATGATCTTGTATATTCTGAAGAGTTGAGTAAAGAATATTTTTATGATCCACGATCATTTGTTTGTGGTACTTTTTTTGGTATGCACAGAAATATTCATTCCACTATATTAAATCTCATTGAAAAAATATTCATAAATGATATGATAAAAAATAAAAATGTAAATAATGAACAAATTGCTTTAGCCTATTTGGTTAAAAATAATCCAGAACTTTTTGAAATTTTTTATAGGGATAACTGGAAGCAGATTGCTTTATTTGAGGAGATGGTAAAATGAAAATCTGTTTAGTTGGTCCTGGTATTATGCCCATTCCTCCTACAGGATGGGGTGCTGTTGAATCTATTATTTGGGAGTGTGCTAATGAGTTATCTGAGTTAGGTCACGATGGTATGATATTGAATACTCCAGATAAGAATGAGATTGTATCAACAATTAAAGAGGAGCAATTTGATTTTATTCATATTCATTATGATGTCTTTTGTGACATGATACCTGAAATCAAAAAAGTGTCTCCTAACTCTATAATTGCATTATCATCTCATTATCCATATATCAACCAGTTTGATAAACATAGACTTGATGGGTATGATAAAATTTTTGATTGGATGATATCTAATAGTAACAATTATTATAACTTTTGTGTTTCTGATAAAGATTTGGAAGTCTTTGCATCTAGAGGAATTTTAAAAAATCAGTTACATTTGTTTAAAACTGGAGCGCAGCATAAAGATATAAAACAGATTTTAACACCGAAATATATTGAACGGTCAATATGTGTGGGTAAAATTGATAGAAGAAAAATGCAATATTTTTATCAATCTATAGACACTATTGATTTTGTTGGTCCTATTGGTGATCCCTATAATTTCGATGTTAATAAAAATTATTTGGGGGAGTGGACAAGAAAAGAAATATGCGATAAAATAGGAGAATATTCTAATATTGTTTTGCTTTCTGTTGGGGAAAATGGAACACCCTTAGTTATTAAAGAATCTTTAATGGCTGGTCTTGGTGTTGTGACTTCTGAATATTGTGCGTATGAATTAGACACAACTTTGCCTTTCATTACTGTTATTCCTTCAGATAAACTAGAAGATTTGGATTATATCAATTCTTCTATAATTGAAAATAGGAAAATATCTCTTTCTATGAGAAAAGAAATTATTGAATATGGAGTTGAAAATTTTTCTTGGAAAAAACTAGTTGAAATTTATTCTAAAAATATTATTAATCTAAAATGAAAATCTGTTTAGTTGGTCCTGGTATTATGCCCATTCCTCCTACAGGATGGGGTGCTGTTGAAATCTTAATTTGGGATTATAAGATAATCCTAGAAAAAATGGGACACGAAGTTCAAATTGTAAATACCTCCGATTTAAATGATATACTAAGACAAATAACTTTATTTAATCCAGATTTTGTTCATATTCAGTATGATGACTTTGTTTGTTTATATCCATATATTAAATATCCTTGTGCAGTAACAACTCACTTTGCTTATATTGAAAGACCTGAAATGATGGGTCCATATAAGCAAAGAGTTTTTGATATCTTTTCCCAAATTAAACCAAATATACTTGGTTTGTCTGAATCTATCAATAACGTTTATAATAAAGTATGTAATATTCCAAATGATAGATTATTTTTAAATCCTAACGGTGTTAATCTTAAAAATTTTAGATATTCTAGTACTCCAAAATTTCCAGATAAATCAATTTATCTTGCAACTATAGATCATAGAAAAAGACAGTTCTTATTTCAAGATATAAAATCTCTTTGGTATGCTGGCAATATTAGAGATGATAGGTTTGACGAATCTAAAAATTATCTTGGAGAATGGAATAAAGATTACCTATATAAAAATCTAACAGAATATGGAAATCTTGTTTTACTTTCTGATGGTGAAGCTCATCCATTAGTTTGTATGGAAGCTTTTGCGTCCGGTCTTGGTGTGGTTGTTTGTGAGTGGGGAAAAGCAAATCTTGACCTTAATAAGAAATTTATTTCTGTAATTCCGGAAAATAAAATAAATGATATTAATTTTATTGAAGATATGATCAATGAAAATAGAGAGTATTCTATTCTTCACAGAGAAGAAATTTTAGATTATGCAAAACAATTTGAATGGGAAAGAGTTGTTGAAGAATCCTATCTTCCCAATATACAAAAAATAATCTCCAATTATGAGAAATTATCTTTGCAATATTATTCAAAAGTTTTAGTCGGAATTTTTTAAATGAAAATAGCTATTAATTTTATAGGAACAGGAAATTACTTGAAGTTTTTTCCAAAATATTATGATACTTTTATGGAATATTTTATTCCAGAATGTGAAAAAGATTTTTTTGTATTTACTGACGGTGAATTGGGTGACGATATCCCAGAAAATATTAAAATTATTCCTGTGTCTGAAGAAAGTGATATACGAAAAGAAGACTATGATAATTGGGAATCCATAACTATTAAAAGTATGGGTGGACTGAAAAGATTTGAACAAATAAAAAAAATAAAACAACAACTCTCATCTTATGATTGGTATGTTTATCTAGATGCTGATATGTACTGTTGTCCCAAAACAATTTCTTATAACGATTTTTTTGATGATACAAAAAACTTTTTTGCCGTTCAGCATCCATGTCAAAATTTAAATATGTGTAAATTTACATCATTAAGTAAAAAGGATCTTCCTTTTGAAAGAGATAAAGAATCTCTTTCTTATGTTGGGTATGAAGATCAAGAAGATGATGTTTATGTTCAAGGTTGCCTATGGGGAGGAAAAATTCCAAAGGTATTTGATCTTATAGATACTCTCTCTGATAGAGTTGTTAATGATTTGAGTCGTGGTATAATAGCTGTTGCTAGGGATGAAAGTCATTTAAACAAGTATAGAATAGAACACATTAATGATTTTCATATTCTACATCCATCATTTGCAAAACCAGGTGATTATCCCGCAGAACAATTCACCTTTGACGCAAAAATTATACATTCTCCATCTGACAAGAAAAAAGTTTTAAATTCATAATTATGGATAAGAACAAATCTACATATAAACTTAAGAACTTTGGTCCAATTTATTACTTAAATCTTGATGGGCAACCTGAAAGAAAGGGGTACATGGAATCTCAATTTAAGTATTGGGAGATTGAAAATTACACACGTATCTCTGCATATGATGGTAGAGAAGATGATCTAAGTGATATCATTGCTGGTCGTTATCCTGAAATGATGACTTCGGGAGAAATTGGTTGCGTAACATCCCATCTTAAAGCAATCAAACATTGGTATGAAACTTCTGATAGTCCATATGCAATCATTATGGAAGATGACTGCAATTTAGATCTTGTTAAGTATTGGAATTTTACCTGGACAGATTTTTATGCACACATCCCTTATGATTGGGATATTGTGCAGATTGCAATTATTTGTACAGGGGATATTCACGTAAAACTCCATAAGAGATTTGTCAATGATTTTTCAACTGCTTGCTATCTGATCACTAGACATCATGCAGAAAAATTGCTCAAGTTTCATGTGAAGGGTGATAAGTATCGTCTTGACAATGGTGTTAAACCACGTCCTGTTGCCGATGATTTGATTTATAATTCAGGTAATACTTATTCTATTCCACTTCTTCTTTACCGGACAGAACTTGGATCTAGTATTCATCCAGAACATGTAGATGCCTTTCATAAAGGAAATTATCAAGCACAGTCTCAATTCTGGGAGCAAAATGGTGCTAATATTGATATTAAAGATTATATGAACTATGATCCATATCTTGGTCGGATAACCGAAAATTCTGCGGCACAACAGAGCACTTGACATGATCCCAAAGAGAATGTTAAAATAAATAAGTTCGTGATAAAAGCCTCAACTACTCGCTACAATCACTGAAAACAGAGACACGTCGAGTCTCTTTACATCCGCAGGTAAACTCTGCGAGAAAATATAGAGGTACTTATGTTTAAATCCGCTTTCGCAGCAACCCTTGCTGCAACTCCACTAATCGCTGGTGCTGCGCTTGCAGAACCTTCTAGTGTTTACGGACCTTATGTAGAAATGCAGGTCACTAGCATTAGCCAACTTTCTGATGTGCAACCCACTGATTGGGCATATCAGGCACTTAGCAACCTTGTAGAGCGTTATGGTTGCGTTGCTGGTTATGGAAACGGCACCTTTGGTGGTGGTCGTGCAATGACCCGTTATGAGGCAGCAGCACTTCTGAATGCTTGCCTTGATCGTGTAACTGAAAACACTGACGAACTCAAGCGTCTTGCTAACGAATTCCGTGATGAACTCACTGTGATTCAAGGTAAAGTTGCATCTCTTGAAACCCAAGTTGGTACACTTGAAGCACAACAGTTCTCCACCACCACTAAACTGCGTGGTGAAGCAAACTTTGTTCTTGGTGGAGTAGATGACTATCAGACCAAGACTGGTGATGTAACCCATACTGCATTCAACTATGATGTTCGTCTGAATCTTGATACATCTTTCACTGGTAAAGATCTGCTCAAGACTCGTCTGCGTTCTGCTAACTTTAGCAATGATCCTTTTGGTTCCAGTTCGTCACTTTTCAAACTGGATAAAGCAGACAATATGACCAGTGAGGTTGGTAACAATGTAGTTATTGACCGTCTGTATTATCAGTTCCCTACACTTAATGATAAGGCAACTGTAACTGCTGGTGCTATTGTTCGTAATACCGAAATGGCTTGGATGCCTACTGCATATAAGTCTGGTATTCTTGACTTCTTTGCCGTTGCTGGTACTCCTGGTGTTTATAACAAGGCAACTGGTGCTGGTTTCGGTGTTCAGTATGGTAACAAAGGTCTTGTTGCTGGTGTAAACTATGTGGCACAAAATGGTTCTAATAGTTCCACTGGTGAGTTTGATGAGTCTGGTGCTCTGAATACTCTTGCACAAGTCGGTTATCGTGGTACTAACTGGGGTGCTGCATTCGGTTATCGTTATGGTACTGAAGGCACTCGTGTTCGTACCTATAACGGTCTGAATGGTGCTTCTGGCACTCTGGTTCCTGGTCAAACCTCCAATGGTTATGCTCTGAACGCATACTGGCAACCTACCCAATCTGGTTGGGTTCCTTCTATCTCGGCAGGTTATGGTTGGAACACTGTAAGTGGTACTCAAAGTGCTGCTACCGATAGTCAGTCTTGGTTTGCTGGTCTGACTTGGGATGATGTGTTTGTTGATGGTAACTCTGCTGGTGTTGCTATCGGTCAGGCACCTACTGGCGAAGACCTTGAAGATGCAACGATGCTTGAGATCTTCTACAAGTATCAAGTGTCTGACAACATCAGCGTTACTCCTGCTATCATCTATTCAAGTGATAATCAGCGTCTTGCTAACAACTCCTCTAATTGGGGTGGTGTAATCCAGACTACCTTCAAGTTCTGATAATCAACTCATAAGTTGAGTTAGGTCACTCCAAAATGGGGTGACCTTTTTTATTTGGTAGTGGGTATCTTAACCTTCTCTTAGTTGACTTTTATTTTTATTTCTTTTAGACTTTCTTCGTAGTTATTCACTTTTTATGAAACTCAAAAACTTTATTACTGTTGGTCTGGTTGCTGCTCCTGCTGCTGCACTTGCTGGACCTACTTTGAATAGTGCTGGTGCATATCCAATCTCTACTCTGACTTGGGTTCTTGCTTATAAGACGGGTAATGGTGCCAAGGCAGATGATATTCGTGGTGCTCTGAACTATGCTCTGAGCACAAAGGCACAGATGATTGCTGATGATCTTGGATATGTTCCTCTTGCAGGTTCGGTTCTCAACAAATCACGCATTGCTGTTGCCCGTATTGGGAAGTAAATAATAAGTATTAATACTTATTATTGTTAGGAAATCATAACAGGAGGTGCTTGACACCTCCTTCTTTTTGCTATATAATTCTGTTATAAATCTTTACAAAAAGACAATGACTGTAACAAAAAATGAATTTGGACAAATGAATATGTTTGCCAAAGAACCTTCAATGTATATGACCAAGGAAGACCTTGAGCGTTATGGTATTGAACCTTATGCAGTAAAAGCGGAGCGTTTGAATGGACGTACCGCGATGATTGGATTTATGTGTGCGATTCTTTCATATGCTCTTACTGGCAAATTGTTCTTCGGGGTCTTCTGAAGAAAAATGAAACTAACTTATATTGGTGTTCCTGCCCCTGAAGTATTGGAAGATGATCCTTGGTTTGGTCCTGCTCCTTTAACAGAAAAATCAGTTGCTGCGAAAGCTTTGAAAGAAGCAAGAGAGCAAGCAGAGGCAGATTTACAATTGATTCCTGAGTATGATGAACCTCAACCCAAGGAACCAGAAAATATCCATGAGGTTATGTATCAGATTGCAACAAAGAATGTTGCTACAACTATAGCACTTGATCCTCTACCTTCTTTGGGGGGTTCTGAAAACTTCCAAGAGGGTTGGATGTCTGGTGCTGGTTTTCACTAGTATTCCAGGAGACAAAAAATGCCCGAAATAATCTTTACAATCACAAGTGTTGCCTTCTTTGTTTTGTTGGCACACTCCGTCAATCAACTATCTGAAACTTACTGATGACTTATTCTATTACTCTTCAATCCCCTGATGGCACTGAAAACACTTTTGAATGCGCCAAAGATCAGTACATTCTTGAAGCAGCTGAAGAAGCTGGCATTGATCTACCTTCCAGTTGCCGTGCTGGTGCTTGCTCTTCTTGTGCTGGCAAACTCATTAGCGGCACAGTAGATAATGAAGAGCAGTCGTTCCTTGATGATGACCAGATTGCTGATGGGTTTATTCTAACTTGTGTTGCATATCCAACCAGCGATTGTGTAATCCTTACTGAGCAGGAAGAGAACCTGTGAGTGCTGGAATGCTGGGGCAACTTGGAGTTGCCCTCCAAAGTCTCGATTGGAATGATCTAGAACTTGAGGTAAAGGTGGCAGGCACCCTAAAGAATGACAAGTTTATTGTCATCAAACCTGTAAAAGAAAAACTGGTATGTAATCCAGACCCTAATCTTAAACAACAACACCTTTATCAAGGAGAAAATAAATGAAAAATCTTTTTAACGAGCGCAGTGAGCGTATTAATGGTTGGGCAGCAATGATTGGAATTGTATCTGCTATGGGATCATACCTTGTTACCGGTCAAATTATTCCCGGTGTATTTTGATGGAGGTTAAAATGCGTAAAGAACAATATGAAGTTCCACAAGTACAGTTTGTGCTTCGTGAATCTGGCGAGTTTGTAAATAAAACATCTGCAGAACTTTTCAATGGAAAGCGTGTGGTCCTGTTTAGCTTGCCTGGCGCTTTCACTCCTACTTGCAGTGCCTATCAGTTACCTGGATTCGAAGAGAAATACGACGACTTTATTGGTCTTGGCATCAACGATATTTACTGCATCTCTGTTAATGATGGGTTTGTGATGAATGCCTGGGCCCAAGACCAGAACATCAAGAATGTAAAACTCATTCCAGATGGTAATGCATATTTTACACGTTCTATGGGTATGCTTGTTAATAAGTCCAATCTTGGTTTTGGTGATCGCTCTTGGCGTTATGCTGCGGTTGTGGATAATGGAGTCATCGAAAAACTGTTTGTTGAACCAGGACAGCGCGATAATGCCCCCGAAGATCCTTATGTTGAGACTACTCCAGAAAATGTTTTTGAATATGTAAAAACTACAGTGAAAGAAACTATTGCTGCTTGAAGATAATCAAAGCGTCCAAAAGGGCGCTTTTTTTATAAATATCTTCAGTGTTTTAGGTAATATTCAATGACCCTAGATCTTCATAACTTTTTTAAGTTTTATGATGATGGTAATGAGAATCATGTTGCAGCGGTTCAATGGTTAGAGGATAATCTTCCTTCTCAGTTTTTAGATGATGCAGAAACAGATTGGATTGGTATTTACAGAACTAAGCCCCCTACACCCGCAGTTCTTTCAGTTCCTTACTTTAATCAAGTAGACAACTACAGAGATGCACATAGAACTTGTAACAGTTCATCGTGTGCTATGTGCCTCGCTTTCCTCAAGCCAGGAAGCATTAAAGGCGATGATGAGTATGTCAAGAAAGTATTTGCGATTGGCGATACTACTGACCATGCGGTACAAACGAAAGTTCTGGCAGGTTATGGAGTTAAGTCACACTTTAGTTACAATCTTTCTTTTGCTGATATTGATAAGAGTCTTGATGCTGGAAAGCCTGTTGTTATTGGTATCCTGCACAGGGGTCCTCTATCTGCACCTACTGGCGGGCACATGGTTGTAGTCATTGGTAAGACACCAGACGGTAAAGGTTATTATGTGAATGACCCATATGGTTCGTGTAATGATAACTACACTGGTCCAGTAACAAATGGTAAGAAGACTATTTACGCCAAAGCAATGCTCAAGCACCGCTGGGCACCTAATGGAGGGGACGGATGGGGACGCATTTTTGATTAATAAATAATAATGCTCTAATGAGTTCGCATCCATAAGAGTGGAAAAGGTGTCTTCGGGCACCTTTTCTTGTATAAATAGTATTGCGAACTCAATTTGGAAGCAGTTATGGTAAATCCTAACAGATTTTATACCTATGCATATTTGCGTAAGGATAGAACTCCTTATTACATAGGTAAAGGAACGAGATACAGATTATTTGAAGGTAATGGAAAACCTTGTCCTGTTCCATCAAAAGATAGAATTTTAATACTTAAAAATAATCTAACAGAAGAAGAAGCATTTAAACACGAAACTTATATGATAAATGTGTTTGGTAGGAAGATTGATGGTGGAATTCTTTTGAATAAAACTTTTGGTGGAGAGGGTGCTTCTGGTAGAATTGTAAACGAAGAGGTTAGAGAAAAAATAAGATTATCTTTATTAGGCAGAAAGCAAAGTTTAAATACTAGAAGGAAAAAAAGTATTTCTTTACTGTGTAAAAATAGAAATCCACTTACAGAAGAACAGAAACTTAAGATAAGTAATACTCTAAAAGGTAGAAAATTATCAAAAGAGGTGGTAGATAAAAGAACTCAATCTGTATGTAAAAATACTTATATTGTAATATCACCTGATGGAATTGAATATAATATTAATAATTTGAAAGAATTTCAAAGACAAAATAATTTAAAACATCTTTATGATGTGGTTTCAGGTAAAAGAAAACAAGATAAAGGTTGGATTGCTTTCAAATTATAAATAACTAAAAAGTATTCGTAAGATGGACGCACAAGATTTTCGTAGTCTTCAAGAAGCATATATGGAAGTTATTGAAAATCAACAGCAACTTGATGAAGCAGAAAGACCCATTTACGGAAGAGGTGGTAAGTTAAGAAGAACAGAAACTCCTCTTCAAGTTCTTGGAAAACACGCAACTGCAAGAGATAAAAAAACGAAGCATAATATCCCAAGAGGAGGAAGAACTTTTCCGGCAGGAAGACCTAATGAGGGAAACCCTTCATCATTAATGTCTGGTGAATATGACAGAGGAAAGGGAAGTGCAGCAGCAAGAAAAGAAGCAGCATTAAAAAAACCAGAACCTAAAAAATCATTTCCAAATCGTTTAAGAAGAAGTGACGGACAGGGTATTCATGATAGTTACGATTATTATGATATTATCCTTTCACACTTACTTGATGAAGGATATGCTGAAACTGTTAAAGCAGCAGAAGTTATTATGGTGAATATGAGTGAAGAATGGAGAAACTCTATTTTTGGTTAAATACTGATGGAGAACGAAAACTCTTCAAACAATTTCAAAAGAAAGATGCTTAAAGTTATTAAAGAACTTACAAATAACGGACGGCATGTAGAAGCAAACGAACTTTATCAACGGTATTTCGGAGACAACAATGGCAAGAATCGATCTACATAACTTCTTCAAGTTTTATGACGAGAAGAACCCCAACCACGTCAAAGCAGTTCAGTGGTTGGAAGATAACCTCCCAGTCAAGTATCTAGAAGATAATATTGATTGGGCAGAGATTTATAGAGGAAAAAAGACTAGTGCTGCACCAGCATCTGCTCCCGCTGCTGCAGCTCCTGCTCCCGTAGTTGGTGGTGATGATGTTCCACAAATGGGCATCAAACTCATTAAAGAGTTTGAAGGATGCAGATTAAATGCATACCCAGATCCACTTACCGGTAATCTTCCAATCACGATTGGTTGGGGATGCACCCGCAAGAAAGATGGTTCTGCATTTAAGATGGGAGATTCAATCACTCAAGCAGAAGCAGATGAACTTTTGATTGATGAGTGTAAGCACAACTTCCTTCCATCACTTAGAAAAATCCCACATTGGAGTGAAATGTCAGATGGACAAAGAGGCGCTCTGCTCAGCTTTGCTTATAATCTTGGTGCCGGTTTTTACGGTGGCAATGACTTTAATACTATTACTAAACGCTTGAAGAATAAAGAGTGGGACTTAGTTCCCGATGCGCTTTATCTATATCGCAATCCTGGTTCAAATGTAGAAGCAGGTCTTGCTCGTAGAAGAAAAGCAGAAGGTGAATCTTGGAAAAAAGGTTAACCTATTACGCAAACTAAAATGGACAACAAAGAAAAGGGTAAATGTATGAGTACTGTTATTCGTGTTGCTATTTTGAGTTGGTCTGCTGCTCTTCTAACAGCATCATATGCGGGTCTTCTTTCTAAGATGGACCCAACATTCATTGCTACTGTTTTCACAGCATCTGCTGCTACATTTGGTATTAATACAATGAAGAAAGGTGGAGATGATGATGAGAAAAAGGAAGAAGAACCACGCAGAGAGGTAGTTGTGGAAACCCTCCCAGAACCACCAGCACCAGAAGTTGCTGTTGGAGAACAAACTCTAGAAGAAAGAGTTGAAGTTTTAGAAGGACAAGTACAACCTCGCACAGGTGGAATCTAATGGCAAAGTCAGCAAACAAAGGTAAAAAGGGTTCTGCTGGAGGAAAACAATCCAAGCAAAATCAAGGTAATGCAACTGCCAAAAAGGCAAAGAATGGTGGCAAGAAAAAGTGATTGAACTATTATTAGTTCTTTTAGTAGGTAATATAGTCACGAATGTCAAAATTGCCAATTTTAATTGCAATTCAGATTATGTTGGTGATCAATCAGATGGAGACATAGGAATACTTTACATGTGCAATTATGCCAAGAGAATGGAACACTCCAAAGAGGGAGTGTTGGAACGCTCCGATACATCAAATATTGAAAGCAATAGATAATCACACCCGTCTTCACATGGAGACGGGTGATTTTTGGCATGAAGAACAGGCCCAGATCTTGAGAAAATATGTCAAAGATTTGAAAATCTGGATTCATAGACAAGAAGGATGGTGGGATGAATGAAAAAAATCATCGCAGCAATCGGTTTATCTTTAAGTTTAACTTTTCCAGTAGTAGCAGAATCAATAGTTAAAACACAACCAACAGTAAAACCATATAGTTTATCTGCAATGGGTTGTATGATACTTTTAGAATGTACGGAAGGTGTTGAAAAACTTTCAGTAGATTCTGATCTATTAAAGAATCCAGACTTTGATCCTTTTAGAGAGGAACTAAAAGCAATCATTGCAGGACTTGATAAACTTGGAGTTCCTGTTTATGTTGCACCAGAAAGATATTTTACTCCAAGAACAGTTGGTCTATATAAACCAGAGTACAATAGGTTCTTTGTAAATGAACAACTCATTAAAGACCCAAGAGAGTTTCTTGGAACGATGAGACACGAAGGGTGGCATACAGTTCAGGACTGTATGGGTGGTGGATTACAAACATCTTTTATGGCACAAGTTCATCAAGATAGTGAGATTCCTGCTTGGGTAATGAAAACTACAAAATTGACTTATGAAACGATGGGTCAAGGTCGTGCAGTTCCTTGGGAATCAGATGCTAACTGGGCAGAAGAACAGTCAAATGTAACTGCAGAAAAGTTAGAAATGTGTGCGAAAGGACCACTGTGGGAACAGATAAGACCAACACCATTAACGATGGATTGGTTGATTGGGTGTGGATGGATGAAACCACAAGAAGGAAAGTATCCTTATTATCCAAATAAAAAGGCAGAGATGTGTGTGGAAGGTAAGTTTTGATGAGTGAGTTTCCTTGGGGAGTAATTATAATATTAGGATCTGGACTTATCTTTACACTCTATGTAATTTACTACATATTACGATTAGCACACGAGGAAATGAAAAATGAAGAACCTAGCAATCATTCTGTCAACGACAAGTCTTCTCATTAGTGGAGCACTTTGCTATGGTGCTTATGTGACTTATAAAAAAGCAGAAGCAATCCTCAACAACCCAGAACAGTTTGTTGGTATGGTTGTAGAGAACCAAGTTAACAAAGCATTTGAAAAATTACCTATTCCAAAACTAAATAGTGAGAAGTTTAAGTTGCCATTCTAATGGATAAAGACCCATACATTTATAGGATTAAATCGGTCCTTAAAGTTGTAGATGGTGATACGATAGATGCGTCAATAGATTTAGGGTTCTCTATAAGTTTAGAAAAAAGAATTCGTCTTGCTGGTGTAGATACTCCTGAAAGTCGCACTACTGATGCAAAAGAAAAAGCATTAGGACTTGAAGTTAAGGAATGGCTAAAGAAAAAGTTAGAGGGACAAACTGACATTGTTGTTAAAACAGAACTACCAGATTCTACCGAAAAATATGGTAGGATTCTGGGACATTTGTTTATCGGAGATAAAGAAGTTTCCGCAGTTAATAAAAAGAAATCCATTAATCAACAAATGATTGATGAAGGACTATGTTGGGAATATGATGGTGGAACGAAGAAGAAAGATTTTGCTTTACTTGAATCGAGGAGACAAAAATGATTTACTTTAATATTGTTAGATTGTTTATTATTGTTTGGTCAGCACTTATGATTTCTGCTGTTGAATCTGTTGCTATTCGTAGTGAAGGATTAGTAGAACTGGAAAGTACAAATAGAGATGCATATGCCAAGGTGCTTACTCTTGCTGTTGGTTCATTTCTTGGCGATGCCGCATTTAAGTTGAGGAAATCCAATGACACAGACCGTTCAAAAGCAGCAAGAGGAAACGCAAAAGAAGAAGAATCAATCGAGGTTTGATAACTTCTTTTTTGATGCTTTGTATAATGTGATTACTTATATACCAGTTATGGTTATATCTTGGGTTGTATCAACCTTGGATTTAGAATGATAATCTAGCAGAAAGTTTTTTCGCAATCTTTTTCGCAGGGGCAAAGAGAGGTTTAAATCTTTCTTTGCCTTCTTTTGTAAACTTATCTGCTATGACATCATCAATAATGATTTTATTATCAATCTCATAGAGAGCATTGATTTCAACTTGGTCACGAATGTATTGCTCTACATTATCAATCTGTTCTACAAGTCTTGTTCCATCAGCAGAGTATTCAAATATATTAATGTGTCCTTCTTCTGCTAGAACATAATGGAGAACAGGTTTGACGTGTTTGATTTTGATTTTAAACTTGTTCTTGGTTGCTTCTTTAATGATTGGTTCAGCAGCATTTTTAAGAGCATTCAGAACTGTTGTAGATACAATCGTAGCAGCAGTTGTGACTACTGCGACAGCACCAGCCGTAGCAACAAGAGAAGGGTCAGGTAGATTAACATCGACTCCATAAACAGAAAAGGTGGGTTGTGGTTTAGTTTCTGCTGGTATTTCTGCAACTTGTGTGGAAGTTTGAGATGGGGGGGTTTGAACAATCTGAGGCAGTTGAGGAGGATGGGTAGTATCTGGTAATCCCCTTGTTTTATCTTGCTGTTCTTGTGTTTGCTTTTCTTTCTCTGCTTTTACTGCAGCATCAAACTCTTCCTGTGTAGGGACATTAATCACTGGATACTTGATGGAAGTATCTGGCATATCAAATACTGGTAGTGCAATTCCACGAACAACAGGAACTTGTGTTTGCTGCACTACTGGTGGATCAATAGTTGGAATAATACTTGGTCCACCTATTCTTATATCTTTTGACTGTAGTTCAATTGGTTTTATTTCCATTGACAACATCCTGTACTCTTGGGTATTTCACAACTACATCAGCACAGATTTTGTAATAGGGACTGTCTGGATGAAATGATATACCTGCTTTGTATGCTTCACCGCATTTCAATAACCTGACTAGTTCAAAATCAAGTCTGGCTTTATCTGCTTCTGCTTGTTGTCTTGCGATTTCAACTCTTGCTCTTGATTTGCAGATCTCTGTAAGACTTCCATCAAGAGGAAAGTTAAAACCCATTGAGATTCCAGCATTTCCATTATGAGTTTGATACGACATTGGATCTTTATCACCATTCAAACTTCCCATTGCAAATGGAGAAATACTCATTGTCGGTCCTTGACAACTTACTCCAGAACCATAAGTATTAACAGCATACGGACCTTGAAGAACCTGAACTGCTTGGTTTGTTACATTACCAGTCGCAGATGCAGAAGGTCCTGCAATGTTAGTGTTTGATGGAGCCTGCTGTGCAAAAGCAGGAAGCATCATTGCGTAAAGACAGATACTGAGTTTGTAGTAGATTGAGTTTCTGTGGTGCGATCTATCCATGTTTCTTTTGCCACTCCAGGACCAAGAGTTGTTTCACTGAACTGGAATGGAGCACCCTGAGTCATGATACTATAATTAGAATCCTGAGTTGGACGCCCAGGAATATTAATGTTAGTTCCAGTCACAGTGTATGATGTGCCAGTTGTATATTCAACTTGACGAATCGTTTCTATGATTTTGGTTGTTGATTCTGTGGTTGCCGTAATCGTACCTCTGGTAAAATTAGGCACCACGCTTTCAGCATAAACAGGAGTACAAATGACTCCCGTTGCCAAAAGCAAAACGGGAGTTAAATGTCTCATTTGAATACGCTTAACTCAATAGATCTTTGACCAGTAGCAGTAGTACCAGGACCACCAGCGGTAACAGTAGGAACGCCTATAGGTGATAATGTACCAGCGAGAGAACCTTTGTCTCCTGCTAACTGAGTAACACTATCCCCATAAAGGTTGGGAGCAGCAATTGCTCCAGCACTAACCGACTGAGTGGTGACAGGGGTATCAGCAGCATTGAAACTTTCTGAGAAAGTAAATGCTTGACCTGCTGTATTAATATCATAAGTTCCAGCACCACCTACACCACCAAATGAAGTTGCTTGAATATTTGTTCCCGATGCTGAATAAGAAGCACCGATTCTTGTTGATTGTACCGCAGCACCCTGAACTGATAATTGTACGGAGTCAGTTATTTTTGATGTAATTTCAGCTGCACTTACAGGAGTAACTAAGAATAACGAAAAGATAAATGCTAATCTTTTCATTTTTCTTATTGTGAATAAACACTATTGTTATTTAGCATCGTGTCCCCATTTGGGGGCTTGACGGATTCGGGAAACCGTAGTATGATAAATAGGTAAACAAATGTTACGGAACTTAAACATTCCTTTAACATTGTCTTTCCTGCCGTTTGACCGAGACTAGGCAGGGTTATCAATCCGTCTCTCATATCCAGTCTTAGGGTGACTGGAGCATAGTATCTCCACCATTTCCCTGATGGTCTTACTAACTGCTTAAAAAAATGACTGCTACAATTTCACAACAAAAACAACTGAATAATTGGAAACAATTCTGCAACTGGGTTACATCAACCGATAATCGTCTTTATGTCGGTTGGTTTGGAGTTCTTATGATTCCTTGCCTGCTTGCTGCTACGACTTGTTTCATCATCGCCTTTATTGGCGCACCTCCCGTAGACATTAACTAATCGGTGTCCCTTACTCGTAAGAGTATTGACGAAACTGGGTGAATTGCTGGAAACCGAAAGGCAATCAGCATCCAAGCCTCAAGTACACTTGAGGAAGGTTCAGAGACTACCTGAGGGGTTTAGTCCCCTTAATAACAGGTTTAAGTGCCCAGCCCCTTCAATAAAAATGAAGGGTGAAGATATAGTCCAAACTTCACAGAGTAATCTGCAATAACCTAAGTCTTATGATATGGTTGTTTATATGAAGTTGCGACGGGATTCGTGAACCAGTTGCTGGTTCTCTAATGTATGGAAATAACATCATCTCTGGTGCTGTTATTCCTAGTTCAAATGCTATCGGACTGCATTTCTACCCAATTTGGGAAGCCGCAAGTCTGGATGAGTGGCTTTATAAATA
>Ga0224500_10000010_pt1 | contig 143821 bp, 102 predicted proteins | sample SF_Oct11_sed_USG_FD_168126 | JGI IMG/M metagenome (GOLD analysis project Ga0224500, IMG submission 168126) | Sediment microbial communities from San Francisco Bay, California, United States - SF_Oct11_sed_USGS_4_1 | ecosystem: Environmental > Aquatic > Marine > Sediment | place: USA...
AAGGTGCGCAACGCGACCCCGACATTCTCGTGGCGCATCGAGGACGAGTCCCTCGAGCTGCGCTTCACCCTGTACAACGAGTCGGGCGTCCACTGGCAGTCCGACATCGCGGACGCGTCATCGCTGGCGTATCCGGCCAGCGCCCCCGCGCTCTCACCGGGCGTGTCGTACTCGTGGACGCTCGAGACCACCGACCCCATGGTGTCGCCGCCGCTGCGCACCACCGCGGCCTTCTTTGAAGTGATCGCACCGGCCGACGTGGCATCGCTGGACAAGGAACTGGCCGAGATCGACGCCGAGAAGCCGGGCGAAGTGACGTACCGCCTGATGCGGGCGAGCCTGTTCTTCGACCGCGGACTGGTGGAAGATGCCATCGACGAGACCGAGACCGCGCTGGCCAGCGACCCCGACAACGCGTCGCTGCACGCCATCCTGGGCCGGCTCTACGCCGAGACGGGCCGCACGCAGGAAGCCATGCAGGAGATGCAGCGCTCCCAGCAGTAGACCATCGGAACAACCACCTCTGTGGGGCGGCCCTTTGTCGAGGAGACGGAGGGCCGCCTTCCTTGCCCCCCGCGGCCTTCCTTGCCACCCTGCTTTTACCCTGTTAGTCTCCGGTCATGGAGCGTAGAGAGCTTGGCGGCTACGAGCTTCGCGAGATACTCGGCGAGGGCGGAATGGGCACGGTGTACCGGGCCCAGGACCTCACGCTGGACCGTCCCGCGGCCGTCAAGGTCATCCGGGCCAAGTCGCTGAGCAAGGAGGGCAAGGAACGCTTCCTGCGCGAGGCGCGCGCCTGCTCCAGGATCAACCATCCCAACATCATCACCGTGTACGCGGCCGGCGAGGAGAACGGTGAGCCGTACATGGCGATGGAGCTGATCGACGGCGAGACCCTGCGCGACGTCATCGACAAGGGCCCCATCGACTGGCGCACGGCCACGCGCTGGATCATCGCGCTGCTCGACGCGCTGCAGCGGCTCCACGCCGAGGGCATCGTGCACCGCGATCTCAAGCCCGAAAACATCATGGTGACGCGCGACGGCATCATCAAGCTGATGGACTTCGGCCTCGCGCACCTCACCACGCAGACCGCCATCACCCAGGAAGGCACCACTCTGGGCACGGTGCCGTACATGTCGCCCGAGCAGGTGCTGGGAAGGCGCCTGGATGCGCGCAGCGACCTCTTCTCCATTGCCACCATCTACCACGAGATGATCACCGGCATGCACCCGTTCCGCGGCGACCATCCCATGGCAGTGATGTACTCCATCCGCAACGAGACGCCCAAGCCGCTCAAGCTGGAGTCGAGCGACTACCCGGTGGGCCTGCAGGGCGTGCTGGACCGCGCCTTCGAGAAGGAACTCGACAAGCGCTACGCGGACGCGGGCGCCTTCCGCGACGCCATCCTTGCGGTGGCGCCGGAACTCACCGGCACCACGGTGATCGAGCGCAAGTCCTCCCCGGTGCGCATGGCGCTCACGGTGGGGATCGTGTCGGCGGTGGTGTTCGGGGTGGGACTCCTGGGGTGGAACTTCGTGCAGGGAAAGCGCGCGGCCGCGCATCGCGCCGAGGCGCAGAACCTCAACGAGCGCGCGTTGCTGGCCGCGGACGACGCGGCCAAGGAAGACTTGCTGCGCCAGGCGCTGCAGAAGGACCCCACCTATGCCCCGCCCTACAACGAGCTGGGGTTCATGGCGCTGGAGGCCGGCTATCCGGTGATTGCGGATTCGATGTATCGCGAGTGCCTCAAGCGCAACCCGCACTTCGGGCCGGCGCTGCTGAACATCGGCAATCGCTTTTTCGACCAGAGCCAGTATGACAGCGCGGCGGTGTACTTCGAGCGCGCCCTGCGCGGCGAGGCGCCCGACTCCGCCATCGTGGCCAACCAGCTGGCCGCTGTGTACCTGCGCATCGGACGCCCCGAGGATGCGCGCGGTGTGCTGGAGGCGGTCATTCCTTTGGAGGAGCCGCGCGCCATGGTGCGCGGCTATCAACTCATGAACCTCGGCAAGGCGCTCGCCGCCGGGGGCGACAGCACCGCAGCACGCGAACGCTGGCTGGAGGCGCGCGCGGTGTATCCCAACATCCCCGAGCTGCGCGAGTTGCTGCCGGAACCCGGCCGTTAGTCTGCGTTCAACAGAAACACCGCCACCGCTTCCAGAATGGAGTGCACGCCCAGCTTGCGCAGGATGTGCTGTACGTGGTTGCGCACGGTGGCATAGCTCACGCCCAGCCGCTCGGCGATCTCGTGCAGGGTGGCATCTTCGGCCAGCAGGGAGAGGATCTCCCGCTCGCGCTGGGTGAGTTCCGCGGAAAGGTCGGTCTGCTCGGGCTGGATCGTCTCGGGCGAGCGCAGCGCCACGCGGTCGATGAACTTGCGCACGCGCAGTTCACGCGCACCGTCCACCACGCAGTGCACCAGCCGGCCGTCATCCAGCGCAATCACCACCACCTTCACCTCCTGGCGTTTGCCGCCCGGGGTGGGAACGCTCACGCGAATCGGCTCGATCTCCCGGGACTCTTCCACCGAGCGGCGCACAAAGCAGCGGGGACCGCACAGCGGGGCGCCCTCGGGCGTGCGGCCGGCAATGACAAGGAAGCAGGCGTGGCCGGCGCAGTCGGCCAGATTGAGGCCCAGCAGGGATTCGGCGCGGGGATTGAGATAGGCGACGGTCCCCTCGGGCGATGTGATCCACACCGGCATCGCCAGCAGGGAAACCCAGGAGGGGAGCGATTGGCTTTCGTCGCGGCCAGGCGGTTCGTGCATGGCGCCCCCGAAGTCGCGGCTGGCACCCATTGTAGCACAAAACCGGGTGGGCGCAAGGCCTGTCAGCGCAGCAGAACCAGCCTGCGCGTGGCGCGGATTGTCCCCGCTTCCATGAGGACGAAGTACACGCCAGAGGCCGCGGGAGCGCCGTTCACGCCCACACCGTTCCAGCGGACCACGTGTGCGCCGGCCGGATACGGCGCATCGGCCAGCACCGCAACGTGCCGCCCGCGGACATCGAAGATACTCACGCGCACGTGCCCCGCCACCGCCGTCTCAAAGTGGACCGCGGCCGACGGGTTGGCCGGGTTGGGCTCGATGGTGCGAATGCGGGTGACGCGGCGGGAGACGGCCACGCTGTCCTGCGGTTGTCCGCCACGATCGTGCGGAACCACTACGTACGCGGTGTCGCGCGCCACATTGCCGGTGGCATCGCTGGCTGCGTAGACAACCGCGTACTCCCGTCCCCGGCCCTTCCCGTTGCGCTCCGCGCGCAGTTTGAACGCGACATCGGGCGTGCCCCACGCCGCGTCCTTGACGTCCTCCGCGCCGCCGGGTTCGTTGCTGGTGATCGATTCCAGCACGAACACCGGCGCCGGGTCCTGCTGGTCGGACACCGTCACCGTGGCGCTCACCTCCACCCACTTGTGGTTTGGCGGCCACAGCTCATCCGGGTCGAGCGTGACCACAATGGCCGGTGGGGTGGGATCGGGCGGCACGCGGTCGAAGTAGTAATCCGTCAGCGGCTCGGGCGAGTTGCGCGTGTCCGTCCAGGCCACGAACGCATCCTCTCCCCACCCGGTCACACCGATGTACTCCAGGTAGTTGCCGGGGTAGCGCCTGGGGTTGCTGGTGCCGTTGTTGGAGGGCACGTCCGCCACCGGCGCATTGATGAGGAAGCTCTCGCCCCCGTCGTCGCTGGCCGCCAGGTTCACCCGTGCGAGATGGTTGATGCTGTCCTCGCGCGTGTCGTAGAACACCACGTTCACGCGGCCGTTGCTCTGGTTCACATCCAGCCAGGGCAGGAACTGGAAGCTCCCGGGCGCGTCGTCGTTCACGCGCACCGGCGGCGAGAAGGTGTTCGCGCGGTCGTCGGAGTGGCGCACCAGCACGTCGGTGTCTTGGTCGCTGCCGTGGCAGTACACCAGGTACACGCGCCCGTTGTGCAATCCGCCGCTGCAGTCGACGTCCAGCACCGGACCCGCGAAGACGCCGCGGTTGGGCTGCGGCGGAACGCGGGTGCGAAACGGAAGCGCACCCGTCTCCACCACCACGTCGACCCCCCAGGTGCTGCCGTTGTCGAACGAGTGATCCACGCGGAGTTCGTTGACGTTGATGTCGTTCCAGGCCACGTACATCACACCGTCGGGCCCGATGGCGGGATCGGCGAAGAGAGAGTAGCCGCGGTCGGAGATGGAGTCGTCGTTGATCACCACCGGCGTCGAGAATGTGGCGCCCGCATCGACCGAGCGCGAGAACGCGATCTGCTGGTCGACGCGGCCGAACGCGGGCGGCACGTTCCACGTCCACGCCATCATGATCACCTGCTGCTCGCGGTTGAAGCGCTCGGGGCCCGCGGCCAGGTGAAACTTGTCGTTGCCCGCGGTGCCCAGTACGTCGGGCGCAATCCACACGAACACACCGGGGTTGAATGTGATCCCGCCGTCGTCGCTGCGGCACACCACGATGTGGTCGCTGGTGCCCTCCGGCACCGGTACACGCGCGCCGTAGCCCACGTAGACCCGCCCGCCGGCGTCGAACACCAGCGTGGGGTCGAAGCGATCGACATCTGCACCCAGGCCGTCGTGGGCATCGCCCACCGCCACGTGCGTCCACGTGTTCCCCGCGTCGAAGGAGTGGAAGGTGCTCATGGTCTTGAGCGAGCGCGAGTAGCCGCAGATGACCAGGTTGGCCGGGTTGGTGGGATTGACGTCGATGATGACTTCCGCGAGCGCCTGTTCGGGCAGCGCGTTCACGCGCACGTCATCTCCCGCGAACGGCACAAGCGGCGCGAGGCGCAGGATCTCCGCCGCGGGCTGCGACGGCGGTGGAAAGGTGGTGGGGGGAGCGGTGGCGTTGCTCGCCGGCGCGGGTGCACCCCAGAGCAGGAACGCTCCGGTGGTGACAACCAACCGGAGCGTCCATTGGAAACGCTGTCGCACCCCACCGTCAGTTGCTCGCCGGCCCCGAGTCATGACCCCGGGATTGTATCATGATCCGGCGACGGTGGCAGCGCGTACTATTTGAGTAACAGCATTTTCCTCGTCTGCGTGAACTTGCCCGCGGAGAGACGGTAGAAGTACATGCCGCTCGAAACGTGCTGCCCGCGGTCATTCGTCCCGTCCCACACCACCTTGTACACGTCCGCACGCTGGCGCTCGTTCACCAGCTCGCGCACCCGCGCGCCGCGGACGTCGTAGATGGTGAGACTCACCGGGCCATCCTGCGCCAACGCGTACTTGATGGTCGTGGTGGGGTTGAACGGATTGGGCATGTTCTGCTCCAGTCCGTAGCTCAGCTTGTACACCACCGAGTACGGTCCAAACTCCGCGCCCATGCCATCGGGCGTGATCTCCTGCAGCTTGTACCAGTAGGTGCGGTTGGCGGTGACGCTCTCGTCGCGGAACTCGTAGCGGCCGCCGGTGGCCTGCCCGCTGGCGCGAATCGTCTCCGTCGTCATTTCCCGGTACACGCCCAGCTCGCTCTCGGAACGAACCACGGCGAAGCCATCCATCCCGATCTCAACACCCGTCTCCCAGCGCAGCACCGCCGCGCCGTCCTCCATGGTAATGTCGAAGGTCTTCAGGCGTGTGGGAACGGTGCTGCCAACGGTGAAGGGCGCGTCATTGATCCCCTGCACGTACAGCTCCTCGTCCCCGCAGAAGTGGTCGTGACCGTCACCGTCGTCACCGTTCACAAACCGGTCACCCGGCGCGTGCGGCCAATGGTGGTGCTTGTACAGGCTCACCAGGATCCAGCACTTCTCGTGGTAGTCCGCCGGCGTCTTCCACAGTGCCAGGCCGATGTTGGGAATCTGGTGCGCCACTTCTTTCCACGTCTGGCCGTCGTCCACGGAGACGTGCACGTCGGCGCGGTGCAGGATCGTCTCCAGCGGACTCGCCCACACAATCAGGCGCCAGTCGTTCGACGGCAGGAAGTCACCCGCCTCCGGGCGCAGAATCACCGGGCGTATCGTGCGGATGGTGTCATCACCGGCAAAGGTCCGCGGCGGCACCTCGCCCGAAATCTCCACCGCGGTGTGGTAACTCTGCGGAACCGCCGCCTGGTACTGGTGACGCAGGAACTTCACCCGCAGCTCGTCGATCCCGTCGTTGTCCTCGTCGACGATCGATTCGCTGCCCGGCACGTACGGCACCGTCGTCGCCAACCGCACCGACGCCAGGTCGATGTTCTGCGCCAGGAACGGCGCCGGCAGCTCCACGCGGCCGGTCACGTAGAACCCGTCCGCGGCCACGTCCTCCGCCAGGTTGTCCACGTGCACCTCGGCCGCCACCTGTCCCAGCGGGACGTCCGAGCCGTTCACGATGGACAGCGTCTTGGCGCCGGGGTTGGTGATGAACAGCAGTCCGCTGCCGGTGGGGTCGACCGCGATGTCCGCGGGACCCGAACCGGTATCGATGGTATCCACCAGCGAGAGCGTCACGCTGAAGCCCGGGGCGGCGCTGCCCGGCTCGATGGCCGAGACACCTCCCACCGACTCGATGGTGAAGACCAGCACCTCGTCGCTGTTCTCCTGGATCACGTACAGCAGCGTTCCATCCGCGGAGATGGCGAGGCTCTTTCCACCCGTACCCGCGGGCACGGTGGCGAGCACCTCGTTTTCGGAGGTGCTGCCCGGAAACACATCCACCACCAGGATGGAACCGCTGTCGGTCAGGATGAACAAGAGCGCGCCGTCCGGCGACACCGCCATGCTCTTGGCACCGGCACCGGCCGGAACCGAGGTCAACACGGTATAGCCGCTGGCATCGAGCACCACGAAACCGGTGTCGTTGCCCACGTAGATGCGCGCACCGTCCGGCGACACGGCGAGGCTCTTGGCGCCCGCTCCGGCCGGAACCGTGGACAGCACCTGGTGGTGCAGCGAACTCGAGTCGTCAGTATCGATGACGCTCACGCTGCTCGAACCGGCGTTGGCCACCAGCAGGCGGTCGCCGTCCGGGAAGATGGCAAGGTCGATGGGGTTGGTGCCGACGGCGATGGTGGCCACCACTGTATTGAACGTGGATACATTCGACGGATCGACGCCGATGACCGACACCGTCCCCGAGTTGAAGTTCGCCACGTAGGCAAACGTCCCCTCCGGGTGAATGATGATCGCAATCGGCTGGTCGCCCACCGGGATCGACGGGTAGGTCGAGAGCCCGTTGACGTCCACCGGGATGACGACGTCACCCTCCGGGCTCACCGTGTAGACCAGCAGGCCGTCGGGCGTCACCGCGCAGCTCTTGGCACCCGCACCCGTGCCGATGTTGGCGATCACCTCGTCGATGGGCGAGGTGTTGGGCTGCAGCACCGTGAAGGGTTTGCTGTTGGAGGTTTCCGCACCCACCTGCACCTGGATGGTGCCGGTCGTGGCGGCAAGCGGGACCACCACCGTCAGGCGCGATGTGGTGGCGCTGGTCGGCGTTGCCGCCACACCGTTGAAGAGCACCGTGTTGTTGGCGGGCACCGGGTCGAAGCTGGTTCCCGAAAGCACCAGGGTCACGCCGCGCAGCGCGCTGGGCGGAGAAACCGACGCCAGCGCCACCGGGGGCCTGGCCCGGGTGGTGAACGCCGACTGCCCCGGGTTGGTAAGCGGATCGGTGGCCGAATCCTCGATGTCACTCGTGTAGACCACCTCGTACTGCGTCGAATACCCGAGCGGCGCGCCGGGTGTGAGCGAAACCTTGCGGTTGCCGTCGGTGAAGCCGTAGGTCACCGGAATGAGGGTGGCGTCGGCCGCGAGGCGCACGAACAGCGAGGATGCGCCGATCGTCGCCGGATCGACCGCGCGGCTGAAGGTGGCGAGCACCGCGGTGGTGGTGCTGACGTTGCTGGACAGGTTGAGCGGCAACACCTCAGCCAGCGCCAGCGGCAGGGTTGCCGGATCCACTGTTGCGGTTGCGCTCACCGTACGCGGCGATTGATCGATGCCCTCGGCAATCACCTGGATGGTCTGCGTGCCCACGTTGGGCCCCAGTTGCCACTGCACCTCGGCCAGGCCGGCCGCATCGGTGGCAACGTTGATCTCGTCCACCAGCCCGTCGGGCGTAACGAACAGGCCGTTACCGGGTCCGGCGCGGAAGGTGATGGTGAGGCCGGGCAGCGACGGGCCCTCTCCGTACGTCGTCGCGCGGATCGGCGCGGGCAGCACCCGGTTGATGACGCCGGTCTGGCTGTTCCCCGAAGCCACCGCCAGGTAGTAGACGCTGGTGAAGCCGCCGTAGAAGTCGTACACGCGCACGCTGTCGTGGAACGTGCTCGCGTAGTAGAGGCGGGTGCCGTCCGGCGTGTACTCGAATTCGTTCGGGGTCAACGTCTCAAAGACGCCGCCGTGGCTGGTGTATACGTCGGCCGTGGCCGGATCGTAGTACTGTAACGCCGCCAGCCCCTTGGATACGCGGATGGCGCGGTTGCCCTGCGGCGAGATGCGCATCCGTTCCTGGTAGGCGCCTCCGGGACCACCCGCGCCCGTCTCCAGCACGAACTGACTCTGCAACGTGTTGGTGAGTCCGTTGTTCGTCACCGTGTAGTCGAAGATCGAGCGCGTGACCGGCGCGCCGTCCAGTTGATAGGTCAGGATCTGCAGGCGGTTACCGTCCGGGGTAAGGTCGATGCAGAAGGGCGTCTCCTGCGGAGGCGTACCGGGAACGCTGATCAGCGAGGCGACGACACCGAACGTCTGGCTCTGCTTGTCCATGTCGACGACGAAGATGTTGTTGGGATTGCGCAACGCAATGTAGGCCACCAGCCCCGAGGGATGGAACTCAAGGTCGAAGATCAAACCGGGAGCCGTCGATATGGAATCGACCACGGTGACACCCGCGCCGTCGCTGACACCGGCCGCGTCGAGGATGTAGACCTGGTCGCGCCCGCCGTCCGCCACCAGCACCCAGCGGTTGTCCGGACTCGTCTCCACGTGGGAGATATAGCTGAACGCAAATATCCCCGGCGAGCCCACGTACCCGCGCAGCTTGCCCCAGCCGGGGCTGCTGGGGTCCGTGTCGATGATGGGAACGAAGCGCCCCAGCGGCCCGTCGTTCTGCGTGAGCGCGAAGGTCGTCTTGCCGTCGGCGGTGATCGCCATGTCATCCACCGCGTCACCCAGCGGACGGTAGCGGTTGATCTCCTGGTTGTAGGACGGGCTGCCGGGACGGACGTCGTACTGTGAAATGCTCCCGTCGTCGCTGCCCACCAGCAGGTACTCGCCGTTGGGACTCATGGCCAGCGCATCGTTGGTACCCGGGGGCGGGCCCGCCATGGCGCCCGCGAAGCGCGGCGTACCGGAGCCCGCGTTGGCAAGCAGCACCTGGAACGAACGCGAATTCGAGGTCTGGTCCACCGTGGTGCCCGACAGCCGGACGATCACCTGCACCGGACCGCTGCTGGCGCCAACCGGAACCCGCGCGATGATCTTGTCGAACTCGTGGTGCTCTGCCGCGACGATGGTGCCATTGAAACTGACCGACGCCTCATCGAAGTCCTGCGGGTCGCCGAACTCGAGACCCGAAAACACCACCTGACCGCCCGCGGGAGCGGCGGTGGGATAGACACTCTGCAGCACCGGACCCACGCCGATGGTGGTGACCAGCAGGCGCGGTGACAGCGCGCCGCCACCCTGCAACGCGGAAAACGCGTACAGGCCCTCCGGAGAAATCGCGATATCGACCGGGTTGATGGGGGTTTCGATGTCTTCGACCACGGTGCGGAACGTGCTGCTCGACTCCACCAGGTCGACGATCTTCACGTTGTCGAGCTCGCGGTCGGTCACGTACAGGTACTGCGCCGCCGGCGTGATGGCCAGTCCGCGCAGGGATCCGCCGGTGGCCACGTCCTGCACCTGGAACGGCGTGCCCTGGATGTTGACGATGGAAATGTCGCCGCCCAGATGGCTGACGTACGCGCGCTCGCCCTGCGGGTCGACGCTGATCCCGCGCGGGTCCGCGCCCACCGGGATCTGCGTGAGCAACGAGTCGCCGTCGAGGTCGAAGAAGAGCAGATCACCGGCGTCGGTGGCCGCCAGCAGCCGATCGCCGGCGGGCGTTACCGCCATGGCGCCGCCCACCGATGCACCGCCGGGTGCGGGCAGCACACCCACCTGCTGCTGGTAGGTGGGACTTCCCAGGCGCGTGTCCCACACCTGGATCTCGGACTCGTCGGTGGCCACGTAGGCGCGGTCACCGCTGGGCTCGGCGACCAGCCCGCGCGGACCGGCGCCGAGTGCGTGCGACGCCAGCACCGTGTTGAACACGGGGCCGGTGCTGGGATCGGCCATGATCTCCACCAGCTCGCCCGATGCCTTGCTGATGGCGTAGGCGCGCGTGCCCTCCGCGTTGACCGCGATGTCATCCAGGCCCGACGGGTACGGAATGAACGTACTGGTCAGGTAGCCGGAAACACTCGGGCTCACGATGACGGCCTCCGCACCCAGCGACGTGCCGACGTATGCGTACTCCCCACCCGGTGTCAGTGCTACCGAGGTTGGCGCGTGCGAGAAGAGCACCTGGCCGGACTCGTAGCCGCGCGCCACTTCGTTGGCGGTGAGGACGGTGAAGGTGAGCGGGTTGCTGGTCGTCAGATCTGCGTTGACCACCAGCACCGGTCCCGTCGCCGCGCCGGCCGGCACCGTCACCACCACCTGGTTGGGCTTGACCGACTTGATGGTGGCGGCAGCGCCACCCACGGTGACCGTCGGGTCGGCCGGAACCCGTTTGAAACCGCGGCCGTTGATGACCAGCGTGGTCCCGATAACGCCCTTGGTGGGCGCAAGGCTGGTGAGCGCCAGCGGCGGCTCGGGTTCGGTGGTGATGGAGAGCGTGAAGTCGCTCTCGAGGTGGTTGCCGAACTTGTCGGTGAGGTCGGTGTCGATGGTGAGCGTGTAGGCGGTGGAATACTCCAGCGCCGGCGACGGCGTGAAGACCAGCACCGAGTCGTCGCGAATGACGGCGATGTTACCGGCCCGCGCGGTCATGGTGGCGTCGTCGCGGAATGAGAACGACGGCACGATGGTGCCGATGGCAACCGGCTCGGAGAACTCCACCACGTAGGCACCGTCAATGGCGACACCGCTGGCACCCGCGCCGGGTGCCGTGGACAGCACGGCAGGTCCGGTGGCGTCGATGTTGGTGACGATGGCAATGTCGGTGGCCGGGCTGGAGATGCCCACGGTGATGGCCACGCGGTCGTTGGGATCGTCGCTGTTGGATTCGGCCGCGTCGTACCACTCGGGGTTGAAGTTGTCGTCGACGATGTCCTCGACGAGCGTGTTGATGTTCCCCGCCTCTATATAGTTGATGGGCGCGGTGCCGTTGAGCGGGTGGATGGAGACGTAGTAGTCGCCGTCCGCGATGCCCGGGAAGGTGAAGCTGCCGTCACCCAGGGTGAACTCGCAGCCGGTGGTGTCGCTGGTGGCCGCGTCGATCAGGAAGACGATGGCGCCGCCGACGGGCAGAGACGTGCTGCCGTTGGTGACGATTCCGCTGATGCGGTTGGACTCCGCGAGGGTCAGCGAGTCGCCGTAGGCCTTGAAGTAGACCAGCTCATCGTCGGTATCGAGGCTTCGCGCCGCGAGGCCGCCCGGCAGCACGTAGTGCATCGTCGCCGACCGCTTGACGGTGTGCGAGATACCGAGCATGTGCCCGACCTCGTGTACGGCGATACCCTGGATGTCGCTGCCCGGACCGCTGCCGCCCACCTTGTAGGTCTTGCTGGGGTTAAACACCATGTCCGCGTCGAAGATCTCGCCCTTGCGATAGACGCGGCCTGCGATGAGCGTGTCGCTCTCGAAGCTGGTGGACAGCCCCACCGCCAGCACGAGGCTGGAGAAGGGATAGGCCCCGTCGACGAAGGTCACCATGTTGACGCCGTCGAGACCGTTTGAGTTGGTCTGGGTGGTGGTTCCGCCGTAGGCGACGTTCAGCTCCGTGCCGGAGATGGCCGCCCACGTGTCGAACGCACTTTGAATTGCCGCGAAATCGGAGCCATCCGAGATACCGGGGGCACCGGTGTCGTTGATCAGGTAGGTGATCAGCGTGTCGGCGGTTCCCCAGTACTCGACGTGGCGGGCGCCGATGAACGCATCGATGCACCCGTCGCCGTCGCGATCGAAGCCGGATGCGTCCTCACCCTTGCACGCATCCACCGAGTCCGGAACCCCGTCACCGTCCGCGTCGTCGGGGATGAACCCCTGCACGTTCATCGAGGCCGCGGCCAGCAGAAACAGCACAAGCATCGATCGGATCAGCGTGTTTTTCATGGCGATTCCTCAATCGGAGCCCCGCTCCCCCGGGGCTCCGGCGGGATCCGGTCCCGCGTGGTTCGGTTTTCTCTACTTCAACAGCATCATCTTTCTCGTCTGGGTGAACGAACCCGCGACCAGCCGGTAGAAATACATGCCGCTGGCCACGCGCTCCCCGTTGTCATTGCTGCCGTCCCATACCACCTTGTACACGTCCGCGCGCTGGCGCTCGCTCACCAGCTCGCGCACCCGCGCGCCGCGGACGTCGTAGATGGTGAGACTCACCGGTCCGTCCTGCGCCAACGCGTACTTGATGGTGGTGGTGGGATTGAACGGGTTGGGAACGTTGGCCTCGAGCCCGTTGCTGAGCTTGTAGACCACCGAGTACGGTCCGAACTCCATGCCCAGCCCGTCGGACGCCACTTCCTGCAGCTTGTACCAGTAGGTGCGGTTGGCGGTGACACTCTCGTCGCGGAACTCGTAGCGGCCGCCGGTGGCCTGTCCGCTGGCGCGAATCGTCTCCGTCGTCATCTCCCGGTACACGCCCAGCTCGCTCTCGGAACGAACCACGGCGAAGCCCTCCATCCCGATCTCGACACCGGTTTCCCAGCGCAGCACCGCCGCGCCGTCCTCAAGCACGATATCGAAAGTCTTCAGAAGCGTCGGCACCGGCGCCGAGATCATGAACGGATCCTGGCTCATGCCCTGCCCGTACACCTCGCCGTTGCGCCACAGCGTCACCAGCACCCGGCAATGCTCGTAGAAAGCGTCCGGCACCATCCACGCCACCTGCCCGGTGTTGCTCACCTGCAACGCCACTGGGCTCCACGTCTGTCCGTTATCCGCGGAGAAGTGCACATCGGCCAGCGGCGCCGACGGGCCCTGCGGGTTGGTCCAGGCGATGTAGGTGCTCTGCCCCGGCGCAACCGGCGCACCCGCGTGCGGGTGGGTCACGGTGGGGCGGATGGTGCGGATGGTGTCCTCGCCGACGAAGGTGGTTGCGCGCACGTCACCCTCGATGGTCACCGGGACGAACTCGCCCTGCGGCATCACCGCCTGGAACGCGGCCCGGTCGAACTTCACGTGCAGCTCCTGGAGACCGTCACCGTCGTCGTCCTGGAACGACGCCGTCCCGGGCACCGCGGGAACAGCGCCCTGCAGGCGGATGGACGACACCACGATCTCCTGCGGGAAGTACATCGCTGGGAGTTCGATGCTGCCGGTCACGTACTTGCCATTGGACTGCAGGTTCAACGTGCGCGGCGTCACGCGTATCTCCGCCGCCACCGGCCCGGCCGGGGGGCCGAAGATGGAGATGGTGGAGTTGCCCGCGTTGACCACGAAGAGCGAACCCGTTCCGCTGGGGTCGATGGCCACGTCGCTGGGATCGGGGCCGACGCTGAGCGTATCGATGACGGTCGCGGTCACCATGAACGACGGCGTCGCGGCGTCGGGGTCGATGGCCGAAACGCCCGCGATCACTTCGATTTCGTACACCAGCACCTCGTCGCCGATCTCCGGGATGAGGTAAAGCAGCGTGCCGTCCGCGGACACGGCGAGGCTCTTACCACCGGAACCGGCCGGCACCGTCACCAGCACCTCGTTCTCGGACGGGCTGCCGTCCTGGATGTCGACCACGAGCACGTCGCCGTCGTCGGTGAGGACGAACAGCAGCGTGCCGTCGGGCGACACCGCGAGACTCTTGGATCCGGATCCGGAGGGAACGCTGGTGAGCACTTCATAGGCCGCGTTGAGCACCGTGAAGCCCGTGTTGGTGCCGATATAGATGGTGCCGTCGGGTGACACCGCGACACTCTTGGCGCCGGTCCCGGAAGGAACCGTGGCCAGGACGGCGTTGTTGGTGGTGCTCGAACCGTCGCTGTCGACGATGCTCACGTCGGACGACCCGGCGTTGGCCACCACCAGGCGGCTGCCGTCGGGGTCGACGGCCAGGTCGGCAGGGTTCCTGCCCACACCGATGGTATGGATGACGGTGTTGAAGGTGGGCGAATCGGGGTCGGTATCGATGACCGATACCGAGCCAGAATTGAAGTTCGCCACGTAGGCGACGCGCCCGTCGGGATGGATGACGATCGCCACCGGCTGGTCGCCGACGGGAATCGCCGGGTAGCTGGTCAGCCCCTCGACGTCGACGGGGATGATGACGTCACCGTCGGTGCTTACCGCGTAGATCAACGCGCCGTCCGGCGACACCGCGCAACTCTTGGCGCCGGCACCGGCGGGCACGGTGGCCAGCACCTCATCGATATGCGACGTGCTGGGCTGAAGCACCGTGAACGAGCGCGCGTTGGATGTGTCTCCGTGGGCCACCACGCGGACCAGGCCGGGGATGGCACCCGTCGGCACCCGCACCACCAGCGAACCGGGGCCGCCCGAGGAGGGCGTTGCGGTCGCACCGTTGAACAGCACCGTGTTGGCGGACGGCGTCGCGTCGAAACCGCTTCCCGAGAGAACCACGTTTACACCCACCAGCGCGCTCGGCGGCGAGATGGCCGCGAGACGCAGCGGCACCGAAGTGAGGGTGGTGAACGCGGAGCTGCCCGGATTGGTGAGCCCGCCACCGCCGGCGTCGGCCTGGATGGCGCCGCTGAGCACCAGCTCATAGGCGGTGCCCAGGCTGAGTGCGGCGGAAGGCGTCAGCGACACCTTGCGGTTGGAATCGGTGAAGCCGTAGGTCGCCGCCACGGTGGCCGCGGTGGCGGTGTCGCGCAGGTAGAGCGTCCCGGTCGAAATCGACGCCGTGTCGATGGCGCGGCTGAAGGTGGCCAGCAGCGCGGTGGTGGGACTCACATCCGTGCTGCCGGCAAGCGGAACCACTTCCGCGAGCGAGAGCGGCAACGTGCTCGGGTCCACGTTGGCGGTGGCGCTGAAGTTGAACGGCGAGCCGGAAAGCGCCGTCGCCGAGACCAGCACCGTGTTGGCTCCCACGTCGCCCAGCTTCCACTGGATCTCCGCGTAACCCTGCGCGTCGGTCGCGACGATGGTCTTGGTCTTCAGACCGTCGGCGGTGAGCAGCATGCCGTTGTTCATCGCCTCGAACGTCACCGGCACGCCGTCGAGCGGCGCGGACGACGACGACTGCACCAGCACGCGGATGGGCGCCGGCAGCAGCGCGTTGGTAACGCCGGTCTGGTTGTTCCCCGACGCCACAATGATCTTCTGCGCCGCCAGGAAGTCGAACATCTGCAGGGTGGCGCCGCCGGCGTTGGCCGCATAGATGCGCCGCCCGTCGGGCGTGAATCCGTAGTCGAGGGCAACGCCAGAGGTCAGCGAGCGGTAGAACGGCTCCACCGGGCAGGTCGGGTCGTACTCGATGAACCCGGTATTCATCTGCGTGCGGATGGCAAAGGTCCCCTGCGGGTTGATGCGGAAGGTGTTGTCGCCGCTGATAGCACTGGCGTCGCCGGAACCAACCACGCAGTTCGCTTCAAAGTAGCAGCTATCCGGGTTCTCGCAGTTGATTCGCGTCACGTACATCTCGAAGTTCGGCGATGGATTGCCGGAATACGCGAACACGTGTTTGCCGTCGCGCGAGACATCGATGGAAGTCGGCGCCGGCGCGGTGGGAACCGCCGATATGGTGCCGAAGTTCGGGCTCTGCGGGTCGGTGTTATAAATGAGCACCGCGCCCGACGACATCGGGTTGAGCATGAAGACGGCGCGCCCGCTGGGGTGGAAGACGATGTCGTCGTCCAGTGCGGGCGGGTAATTCTGATCGATAACCACCGGTGCCACGCCATCGGACAACCCGGTGGCGTCGACGAACATGTGCGCCCCGCCGCCGATGAGCATGATGCTGCGGTTGTCCGGGCTGGTGCCCACGAAGTCAGCGCCGCCCGCGATCATGTTGGTGGTGAAGTCGAAGGCCGGCCCCGCCGTGCCAAAGCGCGGGTCGTTGGGGTCGCAATAGTAAGGGCGGGGCAGACCACCCGAGGTGATGATCGCCACCTTGCCGTCGGCGGTGATGGCAATGTCACCCAGGGTGCCACCGGCAACACCGAACGACCCCACCATCTGGTTATAGTTGGGGCTGCCGGGACGAATGTCGAACACGAAACAGAACTCGCCGCCGCCACACAGCGTGTACAGGTAGCTGCCGTCCGGCGAAAACGCGAGCGTCTTGATGAGGTAGTCGCAGAACAACGAGGCGTTGTTCGGGAATGTGAGGCTGCCGGCCGGGCGCAGGCCGTTGTCCAGGTACAAGGGCCCGATGGCCTCGAAGTAGAACGCGTTGGACACCTGGGTGGGGTTGCTGTAGCGCTCGGACCGAACCGTCACCGGCCCGCTCGACACGCCCACCGGGACCGTCACAATAATTTGATCCGGAAGAACGCGCGACGGCGTGGCGATGACGCCGTCGAAGTCGACGTAGGTCGCAGACGCGCCCTCGTCGTTCAGGCTCGAACCGGTGATGACAATCTGGGTCCCCGGCTGCCCCGCCTGCGGAACCATACTCACAATGGCGGGTCCGTCGCCGATGGTGGTGACCACCATGCGTGGCGCGGCGCCATCACCCTGCAGCACGGAGTAGGCAAAGATGCCGTCGCCCGACATGACGATGTCGACCGGGTTGGTCGGCATGGGCGCGGTGGCGATGACGCTGCGGAAGGTGGTGTGGGTCTCGTCCAGGTCGACGATCTTGAGTTCGTCGGCGCCGCGATCGGTGACGTAGAGGTAGAGCCCGGCCGGCGTGGTGTCGAGACCGCGCAGCAACCCGCCGGTGGAAATGCTCTGCACGAAGAACGGCGGCGCGGAAATCCCGCCGACGTTGACCACCGAGAGGGTTCCGTCGTCGTGGGTGACATAGGCGCGCTGTCCCTGCGGGTCGATGCTGATCGCGCGGGGAGACAACGACACCGGCACGCGGTCGGTGAGGCTGTCCTCGCCGAGTGCGTAGAAGAACACCTCGCCCGACGCGCCCAGCGCGAGCAGGCGCGAACCGTCGGGGGTGATGGCCATGCCGCCGGGCAGCGAGATGCCGTCCGGCGACGGAAGCACGCCCACCTGCTCACGGTAGCTGGGGCTGCCGAGACGGATGTCCCACACCTGCACCTCGGCCGCGTCGGTGGCGATGTACGCCCGGTATCCGAATGGATCCACCACGATGCTGCGCGGCTGCGCGTTGAGAATGCGCGTGGAGAGAATGGTCTTGAAGAGCAGGCCGGTGGTCGGATCCGTCATGATCTCGATCATCTTGCTGGTCGACGGGCTCACCGCGTAGGCGCGGGTTCCGTCCGGCGCAATGGCGATGTCCGCGTACTCGGCGGGGTCGGCGATGAGTTCGCGGGTGAGATACGCGCCCGCGGCGGCGTCCACCACCACCGCGTCCACGCCGCCCACCGACGCGATGTAGGCGTAGGCGCCATCGGGCGTGACGGCGATGGCGTTGGGCGTGTTGGACAGGTTCACGGTTCCGCTCTCGTAGCCGCGCGCAATCTCCGCGTCGGACAGCGCGGTGAACACCAGCGAGTTGCTGACCTGCATATCGGGGTTGGTGACCACCACGTTGCCGGAGATGACGCCGTCGGGGACGGTTACGACGAGCCGTCCGGGCGCGGCACTGCTGACGGTGGCCGGCGTGCCGTTGAAATCGACCGTGGGCGCTGGATCGACGGAGAATCCGCGCCCGTTGATGACCAGCGTGGTCCCCGGAACACCCTTGTTGGGCGCGAGGCTGGAGATGCTGAGCGGCGGCTCCGCCTCGGTGGTGAAGGTGGCCACGTAGTCGGTTGCCAGCGCGTTGCCGGCGCGGTCCTTGAGGTCGGTGTCGATGCGCAGCGTGTGCAGCGCGGAGAAATCGAGCGGCGAGGACGGCGTGAACACGATGACCGAGTCGTCCTTGATGACGCCGATGTTGCCGCCGATGCCGGTGGTTCCCTGCTTGAACGAGAACGACGCGCCGATGGTGCCCACGTCAACGCGCTCGGAGAAGCGCACCAGGTAGGCGCCGTCGATGGCGACATCCTCGCTGCCCGCCGCGGGGGTGATCGAGACCACCTCGGGCGGCGTGCCGTCGATGTTGGTAATGATGTCCACCGTGGTGGTGGCGCCGGACGTCACCGTCACCGCGGTCTTGTCGGCGGCGTCGTCCATGTTGGACTCGGCCGCGTCGTAGTACTCGGGGAGGAAATCCTCGTCCACAATGGACGCGGTGAAGTCGTTGACGTTTCCTGCGCCGATATAGTTGATGGCCGACGTGCCGTCCAGCGGGTGGATGGCAACGAAGTAGGTGCCGTCCGCGAGGCCCGCGAAGTCATAGGAACCGTCGGGCATGGTGATCACGCACGCGGCAGTGTCGGACGGGTTGGACGCGTCGATGGCAAACACCAGCGCACCCGGCACCGGGCTGCTGCTCTGGCCGCTGGTGACCATACCGCGCAGGCGGCTCGCAGCGGAGAGAGAGGCGCTGGTCGCGTAGGCGCGGTAGTAGACCTGCTGGTCGTCGGTCTCGAGCGTGCGGGCGGCGAATCCACCCGGCAGCACGTAGTGCATGGTGGCGGAGCGAGTGGGCGTGTGCGCGATGCCGAACAGGTGCCCGGCTTCGTGCGCCGCGGTGCTGCGGATGTCGCTGCCGGGGCCGGCCCCGCCCACCTTGAAGGTCTTGGTGGGGCTGAAGAGCATGTCCGCGTCGAAGATCTCGCCCTTGCGCCACACGCGCCCGGCGATGAGCGTATCGCTCTCGAAGCTGGTCGAGAGGCCCACGGCCAGCGTGGACAGACCGAACGGGTACGTGTTGTCGACGAACGTCACCAGGTTGACCCGGTCGAGCCCGTCGGCAACGCCCTGGGCAACGGTTCCGCCGTAGGTGGCGGTTAGCCCGGTGCCGGGGATTGCCGTCCACGAATCGAACGCCGCAATGATCGCGTCGTTGTCCGCGGTTCCGCCAATGCCGGGTGCGCCGGACGCGTTGATCACGTAGGTGATCACCGAGTCCACCCAGCCCCAGTACTCGACGTGGCGCGGTCCGATGGCGTCATCGATGCAGCCATCGCCGTTGCGGTCGAAGTACGACGCGTCCTCTGCCGGGCATACGTCGACGGAGTCGGGAACGCCGTCACCGTCGGCATCGTCGGGAATCGTGCCCTGCACGTTGAGCGCGCCCACCACGAGCAGCGCAGCCATCGCGATCATCCAGCGGAATCGGGTTGTCATGCTCAGTGTCCTTCTATTGATCCGATTATTCCTGCGGCAAGACCTGATTAATGAACTGCTCGACCGTCACGCGCTGCGCGCGCGCGGGCGCGGTGCCTTCCAGATCGGCGGGAAGCGTCTGCTGCACGAAGGTGCGGCCCGTGCGGGGATCGCGCTCCACCTCGTACTTGCCCTGCGAGAAACCCGCAACCTGGAACGCGCCCGGCACGGACGGCTCCAGGAACAGCAGCACCTGCTCGCCACGGTTCCAGGAAAGTGCGCCGTGCGCGGTCATGCGCACGTTGCCCACCACACCGCCCGGCTGCACGACACGAACCGTGCCGCCGCCGTTGCCCTTGTAGGTAGACCCCACGGACACCGTCGCCTCCGTGAAGATCTTGCTGTGATCGGCGTTCCAGTAGGAGCGCACACCGGTCACGGTGCCGTCGACGATCAACGCCGACTCCTGCGCCAGTTCCTGCGGGGTGCGCTGGATGACCTGCGTCGCGACCGCCGCGGTCACGGCGAAGCCCACCAGCGCGCACACCAGCGAAATCACGATTGTCTTTTTCATACGATCCTCTCTCTCCATAGCAACGGACACGTCGGGGAAACGCTTACCCGGAGATGGTCCTGCGCGAATGTCCGTTCGCAGGACACCTTCATGAACTCTGAAATGAAATCTACGGACTGCGCCGTCGCCGGAAACGCGGCGGCTGCGGGGGTGGCAATAGCAGACCATGGGGCCAGCAGGCCAGTACGGAGAATGCGCAACACCGTGCGATTCCTTTCGCCACGCCGGTGCGCATTGCACGAACCGGTGCCGGGGATACGTGGCGGTTTGGGGGCATCCGTCTGTACTACTGATGGGATGCTTGCATTACAGCGGCGTCACGGCCGGGATGGTGCTCGCGACGCCGGGGTCTCATTCGGGATTGAGTAGCGTCGATTATAGCGTATCGGCGGGCCAAAATGAAGGTCTATCGTGATATGCGACAGGAAGATGCGGCGCAAATTCGGATAGCTTTGTCCGCACTGGAACTACGACACGATGAGGTGTCCCTCGGAGACGATCACCGACTGGCCACCCACCCGCACGCCGGTGAGCGCGCCATCGCGCGCTTCGGCTTCGACATCGAGGAAGCTGGGCCGGCCCATTTCGATGCCCTGTTCCACCCGCCAGCGCGCGACCCCGTCCTTAAGTCCTTCACGGCGCGCGAGATAGCCCGCCAGCGCGCTGCACGCCGCACCCGTGGCGGGGTCTTCCTCGATGCCGGCCGCGCGGGTGAGCGCGCGCGCATGCACCGAGCACCCCGGCGACTCCGCGTCGTGGGAGAAGGCGTAAACCAGTTTGGCCCAGCCCGTGCGCAGGTACTGGTTGGACCACTCCCAGTCCAGGCGCACGCGGGACACCGCCTCGCGCGAGGCGAGCGGGACGAACAGGAACGGCACGCCGCAGGAGATCGTCTGCGGGTGGTCCGTCTCGTCATCGAGAAGATCCTGGGGCGAAATTGAGAGCATGGCCGCGAGGTCCTCGATGGCCGGGGCCTCGGGTCCCCACTCGGGAAGCTGCGCCACGGTGAGGCGCGCGTAGTGCGGTATGCCCTTGCGCGCGTCGATATCCACTTGAATGTCACCCACGTCCTCACCCAGCACGATGCGCGTGCGTTCGCCCTCCAGCGTCACCCGCCCGCACGCGGCGAGCACGTAGGCGGTGCCGACGGTCGGGTGGCCCGCGAAAGGGAGCTCGCGCGCGGGCGTGAAGATGCGCACGCGGAAGTTCTGCTGCGGGGTCTCGGGGGGAAGCACGAAGGCGGTCTCGGAGAGGTTGAACTCGCGCGCGATGCGTTGCATCTGCTCCGTGCTGAGTCCGGTGGCGTAGGGAAACACCGCCAGCGGATTGCCCCCGAAGGCGCGATCGGTGAAGACGTCGACTGTCCAGAACGCGTAGCGCATCGTGCTCCTCCTTTCCGCAATGATAGCACACCGCGCAGGAGTGCCCGGGTCAGTTGACGTAGCCGAGGCTCCGCAGTTTCTCGAGCAGTTCCGGATCCACTTCCACCGGCTGGGGGCGTGCGGCGGCAGCGGCAAAATGCGTGGTCACCAGGCCGAGCAGTTCCAGCGAGGTGGGATCGTCGCGCGAGAAGAGGTTGGTGAGTTCGCCAGGATCGCGCGCAAGATCATACAAATAGATACCGGGGTGCACGTTGGTGACGGGGATCTCTTCGTTGCGGCTGGTGGGCGGCACCAGCGAGGTGTCCGCCTCTTCGATGACGACCAGCTTGTGGTTCCCGCGCACCACGCCGCGCTGACGCCACTGCGGCGGCCGGTCGCGCTCCATGTACACGGCACTGTCCGCGGGCTTCGCCGCGCCGAGCAGATCTTTGCCGGGCAGCCCGCCCGGCGCCTCGATACCCAGCAGGGCGAGAATTGTGGGCAGCAGGTCGGTCTGCTCGGCGGGCCCGCGCTCCACGCGCGGCGCGAGTCCCGGCGCCTTGATGACCATGGGCACGCGCATCACCTCGCCGTGCAGCGTGTAGTGATACTGCCCCTGGTGCTCGCCGAATTCTTCGCCGTGATCCGCGGTGAACACCACCACCGTGTTGCCGCGATCGACCGCCTTGAGCAAATCGTCGATGTGATAGTCGGTGAACGCGATCTCGCCGTCGTAGCGGTCCGTCTCCGCGTTCCCGAACGGAAACTGGCTGTGCGCAAGGTACTGGAAGTGCGGGTCGAAGTAGTGCACCCACAAAAAGTACGGCTCCTTCACCCCGCGCATTCCCTTGAGCGCGAGTTCCGTGAGCTGCTGCGAGCTGGAGATCTCGTGGGGGTTGCCCACGTTGAGCACCGAGTAGTCGAAGTGCGCGAAGCCGTCGCCCATGCCGTAGGTGGGCGTGAGCATGATGTGGCTCACGAAACCGTGCGTGTCGTAGCCGTTGCGGCGCAGAATGTCGGTGAGCGTGGGCAGCGACGGGTCCAGCGACCAGTGAAAGTCCGTCGCACCGTGATCCTTGGGATAGCGGCCGGTGAAGATGGTGGCCACCGACGGCAGCGTCCAGCCACTGACGCTGTGCGCGTTGTCGAACACCACGCCCTCCTGCGAGAGACGGTCGAGGTGCGGGCTGGTGGCGCGCGGCGATCCGCCGTAGCCCAGATGGTCGGGGCGCAGCGTATCCACGGTGATGAGCACCAGGTTGGGCGGACGCTTCTCGCGTGCGCATCCGCCGGAGAACACAACGAGCATCACGGCGATGGCAGCGAACCCGCGCAGCAAGCGGTTCACGCGCGGCTCCGGAGCGCGGCCGCGTCGAACCCCTCGAAGATCACGTTGTCGCAGTGCTCGCGCGCGCGGCGGGCGTCGTCGAGGGATCGCGCGGTCCAGCCCAGCACGGGGTGTCCGGAGGCGCGCAGGCGCGTCACCGGTTCGAAGGGGAGGAGCCGGATGTCGTAGCCGATGAAGTCGGGCGCACACGCGGCGGCCGATTCGAGATTCCGCAGGCGCTCGCGCGTACCTTCGTCGATGGACTCGCTGCGGAAGTCCCCGGCCAGCAGACCGCGCGCCGCCGCGGGCTGGTGATCGCGCCACCACGCCACGGTTTCCGGGTTGAACGACTGCACCGCATACGGCCCCGCGTAGCTGTCGAGCACTGCGGCGACGGCGGGCTCGATGGCGCGAGCACTTCCTTCGTTCTTGATTTCGATGAGCAGCGGCGTCGACCCCGCTATGAGGTCGAGCACATCGCGCAGCAGCGGGACACGCGCGTCGCCGAGGCGCGCATCGCCCGAGGACGCAACCCCCTTCAACACCACCGCGCGCAGCGCGCTGGTATCCATCGCAGACACCGGGCCGCTGGCGTGGGTGACGCGGTCGAGGTCGCGGTCGTGCATGACGACCACTTCGCCGTCGCGCAACAGACGCACGTCCAGCTCGATGGGGTATCCTGCGCGCGCGGCGGCCCAGAACGCGGGCAGCGAGTTCTCAGGAACGCCGCGGGACACGTCGTGCAACCCGCGGTGCGCAATGGGAATGGTGGTGAGCCAGCCAGGAACACGGTTCATAACGTCTACCCGCCGTCTTCCTCCATGGGGTCCATGCCCTTGACGTACATCATGCCGGTGGGCTCGGGCATGCCGCCCCTGGGCTCGATGGTGATGGAGAAGCCCACGATCTCTTCGCCAGCCGGAATGGTCTCGAGGTTGAGCATGGCGGTGCCGTCGGTGTTCACCGTGAACATGCCCACGCTGATGGGGGGCTTGCCGTCGCGCAGCCCCCACAGCTGGTACTCCTTGTCCTCCGGCGCCATCGGGAAACGGTACACGTACAGCATGCCCGCGCTCTTGTCGGGGCGCGTGACCACGTTGCCGAACGCCTGCGGGTTGGGATCCAGCCCGGCCAGGCTCACGAAGCGCACGCCGGGCTCGCCCAGCACCGGGGCGTGCTGGTACTTGCTCAACTCGCCGCGCACCGACGCCAGTTCGGTCTGCATCTGCTCAGTGTTGCGCGTGGTCTCGGCGAGTAGCCGGTTGGTGGTCTCCAGTTGAGTGCGCAGCGCGTTGGTCTGCCACAGCAAGAAACCCGCCACGGCCAGCGACACCACCGCCGTCCCCCACGCCACCCGCAGCCACGCTGCCAGCGGGGCCGGTTCCTTCTGCCGGTGGGACCGTACCGGATGGTGGGTCATGCCGATGCGCGACATGAGCTGCTCCTTGACGTGTGGCGGCACCTCCACCTGCGGCACGGTGGACGCCAGGCGCACGGAGAGGTCCGACACCTCACGCAGGCGCGCGGAACACGCGGCGCACCCGGTGCCGAGGTGTACTTCCACCGCGGCGCGTTCGCCTTCGTCCAGAATGCCGAAGGCGTAGGAGTCGAGCATCTCGTATGCGATCTTGTGATCCATCAGGTTTTGATATCCAGTAGTTTGCGCAACTGCACCACGCCTTCGCGCAGGCGGCTCTTCACCGTTCCCAACGGCGTCCCCAGCCGGCTGGCGATACCGGAGTGCGACAATCCTTCGTAGTACGACAGGCGGATCACCTCGCGGTACTGCTCGTCCAGGCGGTTGAGCGCCTCCAGCACCTGGTTGGCCTCCGCAGACAGCACCGCCGCTCCGCCGTCGACGGACGCAACCGATGGCAGCACGTCGATGGACGCCTCGCGTCCGCGCGCCTTGAAGGTTCGGGACCGGGTTTTGTCGATGGCGAGGCGGCGTGTCATGGTGGTGATCCATGCGGCCGGGCTCCCGCGCGACGGGTCGAAGGTGCCGGCCCGTTCCCAGACGCGGAAGAAGACTTCCTGGGTGATGTCCTCGGCGTCGCCGTCGTCGCGGACAACGCTGCGCGCCAGGCTGTAAACGAAGCTGGCATAAGCGTCATACAACTCCGACAGGGCCGTCTGGTCCCGGTCCCGCACGCGGCGCAGCAACGCCGCATCCCGGCTGGGGTCCATGCGGCCGGCGGCCTCTGTCTTCGGCTTCACCATGAGTTATACGAAGTAAAGCGGCGGATTGGAGCAGTTTCCGTCCGCGACCAGGGCCGGATTGTAGCACGGATCAGGCGCTGGCCTCGTCATCGTCCTCCCGCTCCCAGCCGCGCGCCTCGAGCCAGCTCTGGACGTCGGTGTTGCGCCGCCCGAAGGTAACCCACCGCACCACGTCGTTCTTGCGCGGCTCGTACTTCTCGTCCACCAGGAAGCGCGCCTCGCCCCGCAGCACCACCGCCGGGAGCACCAGGTTGCGCGCGTCGCGGGGAACCGGGAACGTCTCCGGCGCTTCCTCCGACGACGTGCCCAGGAAGCGCCACGCGTCCACGCTGGCGGAGTCGCGCCGCAGGCGGCTCGCCCACAGGTCCACGTCCACTTCCGAACCGAACAGCACGCGCGCGTGCGACTCCTCCACGCGGCTCGCGGTAATGGCGCCGCGGTGCATGGCGACGTACGCCCGCGGCACGCGGTGCTCGTCGAGCGAACTCTCCGCGAAGAGCAGGTTCACGCCGCCGTTGGGAAGCAGCGCCACCACCGCCTTGCGCGTGTCGAGGTCGGCCTGCTGCAGGATGCGGTCGTCGAGCGCGTTGCCGTGCAGCACGCGGAAACCGCGCTTCTCGGCCGCCGAACATAGTTCCGGATTGGCGTCGATGAGGATGACCTCGTCTCCTCCCGTGCGCAGAATCTCACCCAGAGAGATGGCAAGGTCGTTGGCGCCGAGAATGACGAACCCCTGCCCGCGCGGGCGGCGCACCTTGAGGACGGAGGCCAGCAGTGAGCCGGTCAGGCCCTGCACCAGCACCGTGCCGGTGATCACCAGGAACACCAGTCCGCGCATCTCGTCGCCGCCGGGGATGCCCAGCTCCTGCATGCGGGTGTGAAAGAGCGTCGCGATTGCCGCGGCCACGATTCCGCGCGGCGCAATCCAGGACAGGAAGGTTTTTTCGCGCCAGTTCAGCCCCGACCGGAAGGTGCAGATGAACACCTCCACCGGGCGCACGATAAGCGCAATGGCAGCCACCGCCACCAGCCCGCGCATCCCGAGAGCAGTGACCTCACTCAGCCCCACAGTGGCGGCCAGCAGGACGAACAGCATGCCGATGAGCATGACGGTGAGCTGTTCCTTGAACTCCTTCACGTCCTGCATGCTGCCGGTCCACACGTTCCCCACCACCAGGCCCGCCACGATGGCCGCCATGATGCCGGACTCCGGCTGCAGCATGTTGCTCGCCTGAAACGTCACCCACGCCACGGTCAGCGTGAACACCTTCTCCATGCCAGCGGGGATGACACGCCGCCAGCGCAGCATCAACACCGCAAAACTGCCGCCGATCAGACCCACCACCACCCCGATGGCAAGGCGACTGGACACATGGAGCACGCCCGCGGCCACGTTGGCGCCGCTGAACTGCAGCGCCACCTCGAAGGCAACCACCGCCAGGACGGCGCCGATGGCGTCGATGAACACGCCCTCCGCCTCGAGGATGGTCTGCAGGTTGCGGTTCACCCGGATGCGGCGCAGCAGCGGCCCCACCACGGTGGGCCCGGTGACGATGACCAGCGAACCGAACAGAATCGACAGGCGCCAGTCCCACTGCATGACGAATCGCGCCACCAGCGCCGAACCGATCCATGTAATCAGCGCGCCAATCGTTACCAGCCGCCGGATGGTGGGCGCCTGGCGGCGCAGGCGCACCCAGTCTATGTTCATCCCGCCTTCGAACAGAATGACGGCGATGGCAAAGCCGATGATGATGTAGAGGCTCTTCCCCAGCACCCACGGGTGGATGATGTTAAGCCCGTCCGGTCCCAGCGCCACCCCGGCCAGCAAGAGGATGACGATGCCCGGCAGCCTCAGGTGATAGGCCAGCGACTGCGCCGCCATGCCCACGGCCAGGGCGATGGCGACCGTCATCGCGGGGGTGTGGAGATCGATGGCGTGGATGAAATCGAACAAAGTTTGCCTTTGGTTGGGGGCCTACGGCGCGCAGTGCAGTGTCTGCGGGAAACGCGCAAGCGCGTCGAGCGCGTCCCCGGGAATATCGCGCAGAAAATCCGTGCGCGCAAACGCCGTCCCGATCAGTGCACGGTTGGCATCGAGGGTATAGTCTCGCAGTTTCCCGGTTACGTCACCTGTAAACTGCGTGTTCATGTCCAGCACCCTGACCGGCGAATCGCAGGCGAAGTCCAGGCCCGCCAGGTCTATACGGCGCACCATCGGATTGGCCCGCGTGCGGAAATGGACGCGCATGGCGGCGATATCGTACACGATGCTCCACTGCGTGTACTCGCCCTGGGAGACCCGCGCCAGCAGGTCGAACGCCGCCTGCACCGGGTCGCTTCCCGGCGGGGGGCCCGTGGCCGTGATGAGCGCCGCGATGGCGAAACGATCCAGCGACGACTTCGACAGTTCGCGGGTTACGTCGTTGAAGGTGCGCGCGTACTCCGCCGAGCGGGCATAGGTGTCGTTGGTGAGCGCGCGGTAGGGCAGGTCGCCTCCGCGGTGCACCACCATCTCGCCGTCCAGGTACTCCACCGCGGCCGTGCTACCCTGCGCATCCGCCACCAGGAAATGGATCATGGCGGTGCCCGCTGCAACGCGCACCGTCTTGTCCGATGCAATTACGTCCCCCACGGTGGCTGCGTTGTCGAGCTGGTACTGGATCCACTGCAGGGTGGGAAGCGGCGCGCGCGCGTCCGCGGCCGGGTATTCGGTGTCGTCGAGCCACATCAGCTCTATCACCAGGCCCTTCTCGTTGACGCCCCCGCTGGGAAACTCGCGCCCGTACTGGTTGAAGGTGACGCTTCCGAAACGCGACGTCCACGTGAAGGGCGATTCGTCCACCAGGGCCTGCTTGACCACGCCGCGCTTGTTCACCACCACCATGCCGACGTCCACGTTCCAGTCGTAATTCTTGCCGAAGACGAGCGCACCGTCCTGCTCGAAACAGAACGTGGTGCACGCCTGTGACGGAACTGATGTGGTCAACAGACCGAGTGCCACCACCACTGCAATGCGTGCGTTCATGACTTCTTCCACGGGCCGGTGATGGCGAGCGTCAGACCCTGCTCCAGCATGTTGACGAAGAGCGTGCTCGCGTCGGGCGAAAACACCGCGCCGGCGAATTCTCCGTGGCGGCGCGAGTGCGCCAGCGTGTAGAGCGTACCCGCACGGGTTATGCCCACCAGGCGGCAGTCGCTTCCACCCGTGTCCTCGCACGCGATCACATCGCCCCACGGCGATATGGTGATGTTGTCGGGATTGACCATGCGGCGCGCATCGTTGGGCTCGATGAACAGTTCCAGGCGGCCCGGCGCCGCCTTCTCACGCTCGCTTCCCTCCGCCGCCGACGGAACGTAGCGGAATATCTGTCCGATCTGCGAGCGGCCGCCCGAGGTGCATACCCAGAAGACCTCGCCGTCTCCCACCCACATTCCCTCGCCGCGCGCAAAGCGGCACGCCCCGGCGGCGTGGCCGCGGTGGCGCAGGTCGTCCTTTGGTGAATCGGTGTCCTGGAGATCGATCCAGCGCACGTTCATGCGTTCGCCGATGGCGACGGTCTCCTTGAGCGTGGGCCAGTTGCTCGCGTCGCGTACGCCGCTCAGCAGTACCAGCGCCTGCAGGCGTCCGCCCGCGCCCAGGTTGCCGGGCTGGCGGGGAATGAACCGGTAAATGAGGCCGTCGTCTCGATCCTCGGTGAGATATACGATGCCCGTGCGCGGGTCCACGCCTACCGCTTCGTGCATGAAACGTCCCATGCCGGTGAGCGGTACCGGGTCCGCGAGGCCGACCTCGTGGCTGGCGGGAACCTCGAAGCACCAGCCGTGATCCTTGAGACAATGGATCTTCTCTTCCTCGTGGTAGCCCGCGGTGAGCGCTGTTTCTTCGCAGCTGATCCACGACCCCCACGGCGTGGGCCCCCCCGCGCAGTTGATCAGGGTGCCGGCAAGGCTCATGAACTGGCGGGCGCGGATGTTCACGCGCGTATCCCACACGATGGTGGTGGTGCCGCCGGGGTTGGGTGTCATGCCCGCGCCCATGTCGTAGAGTTTGTCGGCGGGGATCCTGCCGAGGCGGGTGTTGTTGCGGCCGAAAGGACCATCGCTCATCCGCACGCACTCGTGGTTGCAGACGATGAGGGTGGTGCCGTTGGGGCCCGGAAAAGCGGCCATGGCGTCGGGGCGCCCCGGCACCAGCAGGCCGTCGTCCATTTCCTCACCGGCGCGCGAGACGATCCGGCAGATGAAGCCCTGCGGCAGGTCGATGAGCCCCCGGGGATCCTCGACCAGCGGGCCGTAGCCTTCGGCCTGGCTGGCGGCGGCAGCCATGGCATCCACCCCCGCCGAAAAGGCCTTCTGATAGGCCACAAAACCCACCGTCACCACACCGCACGTTCGCAGGAACTGACGGCGGGTAAGTGTGTTGGCGGCTCGCCCGGTCATGGGAGCAGTGTAGCACATCGCCGCGGGAGCCCGAGGGTCCGCAGGCGGGGGCCACTCCCCGGGACGGTGGGGCGCTAGTCCCTGACGAAGGCGATGTAGTCCACCATGGGCGGCGTGTCCCCGTGGCGGCGCATGGCGTGCGCAATCTGGCCGCGGTGGTGTGAGCCGTGCATCATGACGTGCAGCAGCATGTCCCCCACCGCATTGGTGTAGCGCACGTTCTGGGTGTTGGTGTAGGTGATCCTGCGCCCGCAGTCCGTATCCGTGAGTCCGGATATGAATTTCTCGAGCAGGGCGGCGTTCTCCGCGGCCATCGTTTCGCACTGCTGCAGGGTATAGTCGGGCCACACCGGAATCACCGTCCAGTTCTCCTCGTGCAGGCGCAGGTACCACAGGCGCTCGGCGGCGAGGACGTGCGCGTAGAACTTCAGCGGTTCGTCCGGCTCCTCGGCGCGCTTCAGTTCATCGAGTACCCGTTGGTCGGCCCAGCGCATGTGCGCCACGAGACGCTTGAGGGCTTCCTGCATGACATCCTCCTTCTCTCTCTCTTGCCGCGTCCCCTCGTTCCCGGTGTGTCTCAGAGTGCCTAGGGCTCATCCGGCGGCACGATTTCGATGATCTCGGCCTCGGCTCTTCCCGCGGTGATGGTGAGTTTCGCCACCGTCACCGGTAGCGTGAAGCGGCGCGCGCCGGCGGCACCCGGGTTGAGGAACAGCACCCCGTCGCGCCGTTCCACGGCGGGGCGGTGCGAGTGGCCGTAGACCACCGCAGCAACGCCGGCCGCGGCCGGGTCGATGTCGAGGTGTTCGATATCGTGCACAACGTACACGCGCGCGCCTCCGGCTTCCAGCATGTTGGTCGGCGGCAACCGCCGCGCCCAGGCGTCGGTGTCGGTGTTGCCGCGCACCACCGTGACCGGGGCAACGCGCTCCAGCGCAATCAGGATGTTCTCCGGCCCCACGTCACCGCCGTGCACGATGAACTGGCTGCCGGCGAGCGCGGTGAGCGCCTCCGGCCGCAGCATCCCGTGCGTGTCGGAGATCACGCCGATGGTGACGACCTCGCCGCTCACTTGCCCGCCCCGCCCCCGGTCTCGCTCCAGCCGAGCACTTCGTCGATCCCATTCGCCGTTATCGAGTGGTAGCCGGGCCGCGCATTGGTATACACGCCGCGCGCGAACGTCATTCCGTCCGGGGTTTCGGCGAGCTTCATGTACACGGGACGCAGCAGGTAACGGCGGCCGATCGTCATCAGGAACTTCTCAATTGCGGGATAACCGGGCTGCCAACCCGCGGCGATCACGTTGGGAAACCACGAGCGCTGCACCACGGCGTTGGCCGTGTTCATGTGATAGGTGTTCTCGAGGTCGGCGAGGCGCGCGGCCGGCAACGGCTGCGGCAGGTTGTCCAGAAAGCGCTGCCACTCGTTGGTGGTCCAGCCGTCGGTGTTGAGTTTCGCCGCGGGTGTCCCGTTGACGAACGCGGCCATCTGCGCGTCCACATCGTCGAAACGCGTCGAGCGCGGCTGTGGGGCGTTGTCGGGCAGCCCGGCGCCGTATACCCAGGTGTCCACCTGCAGCGAGGCGTACAACTCTTCGTCACCCTTGAAGAGTTCCCGCTTCATGTAGGCCAGAAACTCCTGCGTGGTCATGGTCTGAAACGCGTGTGACTCGAAGTACTGGCGCAGGAACCCGTCGAACGTCTCCCGGCCGAACGACTCCTCGAGCAGACGCAGGAACAGGTAGCCCTTTTCGTAGGGCACGTTGTTGGTGGCCTCGTCCGGGTCGGCCCCGGCGAGGTCGAAGTACAGCGCGGTGTGCGGGTTGTCCGCGCCCACTTCCTCGAATTCGAGGTCGAGGTCGCGCACGCCCAGCAACGCCTGCATCTCCATGTACTCGCGGCCGTACAGCACCTCGTCGAGGCGGCGTTCGAAGTAGGTGGTGAATCCCTCGTTGAGCCAGAAGTCGTCCCAGGTGCGGTTGGTGACCAGGTTGCCCGACCACGAATGCGCCAGCTCGTGGCACACCACCGACACCAGCGAGCGGTCGCCCGCCACCAGCACCGGGGTCAGAAACGTGAGCCGCGGATTCTCCATGCCACCGAAGGGGAAACTGGGCGGCAGCACCAGCACGTCGAACTGCTCCCAGCGGTAGGGACCGTACATCTGCTCCGCGGTGGTGATCATGCGCTCCATGTCGGCAAACTCCCACGCCGCCTTCTCCACCACGCCGGGCTCGGAGTAGACGCCGCAGCGCTCGCCAACGGCGCGGTACTCGATGTCGCCCACCGCCAGCGCCAGCAGGTACGACGGCAGCGGCTGATTCATCTCGAAGTTGTAGACGCCGTCCGCGGTCTTGTTCTTTGGATTGCGCGCGCTCATCAGCGCCATCAACCCGGGCGGCACCTCCACGCGCGCGTTATAGGTGAAGCGCTCCGAGGGTGTGTCCTGGCACGGCACCCACGAGCGGGCGTGGACGGACTGTGACTGCGAGTACATGTACGGCAGCTGCTTGCCCGCCGTCTGCGCGGGCGAAAGCCACTGCAGGCCGCGCGCCTCGGACGTGGTCCGGTAGTGAACGATGACACGCGCGTCCTCGGGACCGATGGCAACCGACAGCGGCCGCCCGATCAAGGGCAGCGAATCGCCCAGCGTCCAGTGCGTCGGTTTGCCGCCCTCCAGGGTGACGTCGGTGATGCGCAGCGCCCAGGTGTCGAAGACCACCGCGCGGGCATCGGTCTGCTTGTCGAGGTCGTACGCGGCACGGCCGGTGATGACCTGCTGGTCGAAATCGACCTTCAGGTCGAGGTCCATGTGCGTGACGCCCACTTCCTGCGGGCGCGCGTACGAAAAGTTCTCCACCGTCGGCGCGGGGAGCGTTGGCTGGCGCGAGCAGGCCAGCGTGGCAGCAATCATGAGGAGCAGTGGCGTGCGGCCGGTCATTGGTTTCCTTTCACTCAGCCCAGAAGGAAGGGAATGATATTGAAGACATAGTGAATCGCCACCGGAATCCACAACGATTTTGTCTTCTCGTATACGATTCCGAGCACGATTCCAACCGGAAACGCCATGGCCACCCAGGCGGTGGCGGCGAAGACCGGGTACTTGGGGAACAGCAGCCCCATCTGCATGTAGTGCCGGACGGCAAACAGAAGCGCCCCCACCAGAATGGCGTAGCGCGCGCCCTTGCGCACGCGCAGGACCCCCTGCACGTATCCGCGGAAGTACACCTCTTCTCCGAATCCCGCCCACGCCACCAGGAATCCCAGGTAGGTCACGCGCACCAGGTTGATGTCGAGACCCAACTTCATCGACGCGGCGGCGTACATGGCCTGGAACATGGCCTGCACGCCGAGCACGGGGTCGTCCAGGCGGTTGGCGCCACCCAGCTTCACCACGATCTGCGCGTAGACCACATTCACGATCACGCTCGCGGTGGCCTGCAGAATGATGGCGACGACGGGCACGAACACCCACATCCACCACGGTACCGCGCGGATGGGGCCGAAGCGGACCGTCTTCCAGCGCAGGGGAAGCAGCGTGGCAAGTGCCGCGTATACCACGTAGTACGGCGACCACGGCGCGGGGCCGTTCTCGAGCCCGGCGACCACCATGAGCCCCATCGAAATCGCGATGACGCCGATGGTGGTCAGGTGGAACGGGGTTCGTGGGGTCGTGGTTTCGGTCAACGTGCTACCTCCTCATGTGGTCCCAGCCGCCGGGACGAAAACGCCGCGCGCGTCCCTCGCCGTCAATGACGCGGTGGACACCCCGCGCACGCGTAAAGCGGCCCACCAGGGAGGCCCGTACCCCGGCGCGCTCGATTCTACGGCAAACCTCGCGCGCGCGTTGCGGTGCCACGGAAAGCACCAGCGCGTAGTCCTCGCCCGCGTCCATCGCCCAGCGCACCGGGTCCAGGCCGCGACGGCGGCAGAACGCCGCCACGGCACGCGACACCGGGATCGCCGGACCGGTGACGTCGCAGCCGGTACCTCCGGCAATGCACATGTGGATAAGATCGCTGGAAAACCCGTCGCTCACGTCGATGGCGCCGTGGATGCTGCGCACGCCGCGCAGCGCCGCACCCACGTCCAGGCGTGGAACCGGCCGCTTCCAGGCACGGATGAGCGGCTCGCCGCCGCTCGCACGCGCCCGCGATTTCAACAGCCGTGCCCCGGCGGCGGCCGCGCCCAGTTCGCCAGCCACGACGACGGCATCGCCCGCGCGCGCACGCCGCGTCCACGCGGCACCTCGCCGGCAGGTTCCGATCAGCGTCAAATCGCACACCAGCGGGCCACGCGTACCGGAGAGGTTTCCCCCCACCACCACGGCGCCGTACCGCGCCAGGTGGCGCGATGCCCCGCGCTCGATTTCGCGCACCGCCCGCACGGAGACATTCTTCGGAACGGCCAGCGAGACCAGCGCGAAACGCGGCATCGCGCCCATCGCGGCGATGTCACTGAGGTTGATGGCGGCCAGCCGCGCACCGAGCTGTGTCCACGTGAGCCAGGCGCGTTTGAAGTGGCGCCCCTCGACCATGGCATCGACGGTCACCACCAGGTCCTGGCCGCGAGACGTGCGCAGCACGGCCGCGTCGTCACCGACGCCGGCAACGACGCCGCTCACACGGCTGGTGCCGAGGTCTCTTCGGATGGATGCGATGAGTTCGAACTCCGTGGTCATGGGCGCGGGCATTGTAGCCCACCGGGGGCGTGACGGCAAAGGCCCTCAGCGAAACAGGCGTGCGCAGAAGTCGCTCAGCGCCGCCGCGAGCTGCGCGCGGACACGCTCTATGCGGGCCGCGTCGCGGCGGTGGGGATCCTCAGGGTCGAAGTAGAGCGCCCGGTTGACTTCCAGCTGGATGACGGGACGCGGATGTCCTCCGTGACGGCGCGTGATGTACCCGCCCTGGAAGGGCGAATTGATGGTGACGTCGCGTGCGTCGAGCGCGAATGCCTCGGCCACGCAACTCGCGAGCGTTTCCGTGGTGGGTCGCGGACACGACCGTGCGCCGAAGTCTCCCAGGTTCACCTGGGGCCGGCGTTCATCGCGGTCGGGCGCGATCGGAGGTGGAAACTCGGACATGCTGTGGCAGTCGAGCATGAGTTCGACGCCCGGTTCACGCAGCCGGCGCTCGATCTCCGCGTGATAGGGTGCGTGATACGTCTGCAACAGGTGCGCCACCATTGCTTCATCCGGCTGCGACCCGGACTTGTACACGGTGACGTTGAAGCAGGTGTGGCTCTTGATCACGCCGTCGGGAAAATGGGGGGGTACCTGCTCCGGTGCGCGATTCAGATCCACGAAGGGCCGGGCGATATCGGCAACCATGGTGTGCTGTACCAGGTCACCCATGTCGTAGAGTTCCGGCGTGAACAGGTCGATGTCGTCCATGATGTCTGTGGACGACAGCGCGCTGCGCTCCGCGACCTCAGCGGGAATGTTCAAGCCGCCGTGCGGCACCGAGAGAAGCAGTGGAAGTACCGGCATGGAGGCTACGCCGGCCCGCCCGCGCTGCCATCGCGACGCGCTTCCGCGACCCCATGGCAGGTTCCGTCGTCAGCCCGCGTCACGGCATGGATGGCGCCCAGGTAGAACGCGTAGTCCTCCAGGCGATCCAGCTTGTACCCCTGCGCCTCCAGATGCTCCACGATTCTCGGGTCGAACCGGTTCGCCTCCATGCTGATCTTCCCGCCCGACGAACAGTGCATGCGCGGGGCGCGCATGGCGTCCTCCAGGTTCATCCCACCGTCGATCACGTGGGTCAGGAACTGGGTGATGGTGGAGAAGATGCGCTCGCTTCCCGGGCTGCCCACCGCCATCCAAACCTTCTCATCGCGCGTGAGGATGGTGGGCGCAACGGTGGCCCAGGGCACGCTGTTGGGCCGCAGATAGAAGGGATGCGCCGGATCGCTGAACTGAAAATCCATTACGTAGTTGTTATAGAGAAAACCCAGCCCGGCCGCGGCGGCCTTGCTGCCGTAAACCCGTTCGATGGACTGGGTGAGGCTCACCGCCATGCCGTTGCGGTCGATGGTGGACAGATGCGTGGTTTCACCACTGCGTTCCCGCGCGGGCTGCATCTCCTCAAGCAAGCCCCTGTCCACTCCCTTGAGGATGCGCCTCAGCGAGCCGCGCGCGAACTTCCGGCTGAGCATCTGCTTGAAATCGACCTGCGCGTACAAATTGGGATCGAAGGGGCTGTCGTTGCGAACCCGCATCGCCTTTCTGAACACCTCGGCCAGCACCTGGTATCGCGCCGGGTCGAGGTGCCGGAAGAAATTCGGCTCGAGCTGGTCGATCATGTTGAGCGCAAGCGCGAGCGCCCGGCCTGCGCCCGGTGGCGGCATGGTGTGGACGCGGAATCCCCGGAAGTGGCTGCGAATGGTCCTGCGCAACACCGGCCACGGAATCAGCGCAAGGTCGTCCAGGCGAAGCAGCCCGTCGTTGGCGCGCATGTCGGCGTCGATCCGGCGTGCGATCTCCCCCTGGTAGAAATCTTCCACACCGTGTTCGGCAAGCCGCCGCAACGTTTCTGCGAGGTCGGGCTGTTTGAACAGCGCTCCAACCGGCCACGGGCTGCCGCCGCTGAGGAAATAGCGGGCGCCGGAACCCGACGGCACCCTGGAGAAACTCTCCAGCTCGCGCTCCTGCAGGCGGTTCTGCAGATCGGTGATGCGGTAGCCTTCGGTGGCGATGCGGATGGCGGGTTCGAGCACGCGCGCCAGTGGCAGCGAACCCCAACGCTTCTGGGCATAGGCGAGCGTGGCCGGTGTGGACGGAACCGTGGTGGCACGGTAACCCACCAGGCGGCCATCGCCGCTGATGGAGTCGTTGCTCGCGAGCGACGGCGCCCGCGAGGAGCCGTCGAGAGCAACGGTACGCTCCCCGGTGCTGATGAGCATCATGGTCTGTCCGCCGATGCCGCTGGCCTGTGGTTCGCACACGCCGAGCGCAAACGCAGCGGCCACCGCAGCATCAACAGCGTTGCCCGCGTTCCGCAGCATCTCGGCGCCGGCCTCGGTGGCGTGACTGAAGGCAGTCGCCACCATCCCGCCCCGGGAGGTGGCAACCTTCACCGGTTTCGTCTCGAGGGTGTCGCTCATGGGTTGGTTACGACGCCTCCGCGCGGGGCACGTCGCGATTCTTCTTTCGCTCCGCCTTCCCGCACTCGCGGATGAGGAGCGCGAGGAGCGTGGCTCGGTCGATCAGGCTGTCGCGATATACGAATTCATTGGGCGACCGCGAGTTTCCGCCCGCCGGCCCCAGCCCCTCCAGCACCGGCACATTGTCCGGCACGTAACAGGCTGCCGACGAGATGGTGCGGTAGATCGGGGCCACGCGCGTCTCCAGGCGCTGCGCGATCGATTCCACCCGCGCGAGGAAATCGTCGTTCGCCTCGCGACGGGGCAGTGGCGGACGATATACACCACGGCGCAAGCGTACCTGCAGTTTTCCGGAGGATCCCTTGCGGGCGATCTTGCGAATCTCCGCTTCCAGTTCCTCGCCGTGCTCCTTCTCTTTGAAGTGTGCGTCGAGCAGTACGGTGGCTACATCCGGTGCAATTCCGTACAGGGAACGCGCTTCGAGACGGGTGGGATTGACGATGGTGCCCTTTTCTTCGGATGTCAGCTTCTGCCAGGCAAGAACCTTCTGCGCCACTGCGGTGATGATGTTCTGCGCGGCCATGGTCTCCGGATCCTTGATGTTCGCCATCTCCACGTGAAAATCCATGCGGCCGCCGCACGATGTCACGATGCCGCCCGCCTTGCCGCCGTACTTGAGGCCCACCACACACTTCGACTGACCGGAGAGCTCGGCCACGAGTTTGCGTGAATAGCGGCCGCCGAGCGTGTCGTCGGTGATGAGCAGGACACCGCACCGCACGCCGCGCAGACGCCGTGCGAAGCGCAAGGCCTGCAACGCACAAACCATGACCGCCAGCCCGCCCTTGCTCTCGGCCACGCCCGAGCCGTAACAACAACCGCGCTGCTCGCGGAAGGGCACGTGGTCCTGGTAGTTGTAGAACGTGTCCAGGTGGCCAAGAACGAGGATATCGTTTTCGTCGTCGGTGTGATTGGTGAAGTAGAGAATGTTGCCAACCTCGGTCTGCGGAAATACCTGGCGGCTCAGGCCCAGGCGGGTGAGTCGCGCTGAAATCCAGTTCCCCAGCGAGTTCACACCCTCGGTGTTGTACACGTAGCTGTTGGTACGAACCATTTCGTCGAGGTAGTCGATCATGGTGGTGAGATTGCTGCGCAGGTAGCTTCGCAGCCGCACGCGCAGCGGCTGTGCCTCTTCGGGCTGCGTCACCGCCGCCGTGTCGTCCGCCTGGTCAGCAACGTTCTTCCCGAAGTACCTCACCGCCGCGACGTCCAGCATGCGGTTGACCAGCGTTTCGTAGGTGTACCCGGCAACATGCGCGGCATGCACGTAGGAACCGGTCTGCCCCAGGCTGGCCATCGAGTTCAGTTCCAGGATGTAGAGCCTTCCGTCGTCGTCCATGCGCAGGTCGATGCGCGCAAAATCGTGGACGCCCAGCACGCGGAACGAATCGCGCGCCAGCCGCGTCATCTCCTGGGCAAGGTTGCCGGGCACCCGTGCCGGGCACAGCTTCTCCACCGGCTTCTTCATCTTGTCCGCGTGGCTCTGGATGGCGTCCGGATCGCCCAGATCGAATTCCACAATGGGAAACACTTCCAGGTCCGCGCCGTTCCCCAGCAGACCCACCGCAAACTCGCGCCCGGAGATGAACCGCTCCACCAGCGCCTGCTGGTGGAAGTTTTCCACCACCTCCCTCACCGCGTCGCGCAGATCATCGATATTGTCGACCACTCGCATGCCCATGGAAACCGCCTCCATTTTGGGCTTCACGATGACGGGGTAGGTGACGCCGGCCATGTCTTCGTCGGCATTGGAGAAGAACCAGAAATCGGGCGTGGGCAAACCGTTCTGCCGCAGCACGATCTTGGTCATGATCTTGTCCAGCGCCACCGCGTGTGCCTGCGGGCCGGACCCGACGTAGGGGACGCCGAGCATCTCCAGCATGGCCGGCAGGTGCGTGTAGCGGCTCTGCCCCTGGATGCCGTAGGCCATGTTGAACACCATGCCCGGCCTCTCTCCGGCGATGACGCGCGGCATGAAGTTTTGCAGTTCCTCCGCGACGTCGATCTTGCCCTCGATAACGCGCACGTTGTGCCCGCCCTGTTCGAGGGCCGCAGCCACGCGCTCGACGGTCTTGGGGTTGTAGGTCTCCTTGTTGGGAGCACCGAAGATATTGATGACATCGGCCGGATTGATGGCCTTCTTGTTATAAATGACGGCAACTTTCATGACTTGCTCCAGTGAAAAGCAAAAACCCAATGCCTGCCGCTTCGCAGGACACCTGTGCAACGGAATGAACGACCCGTTCCAACCGGATACGATCGAGGTGTGATGACCTCTCGGGTCACGGGCATGCGGCTTGAGGCTGGGTGGCCTGCAAAGTGGGCTCGATGATGATTTGCCCCGCGAGTGTGTTCTCAATGTAGCACAGGGGCCGCGCTTCTGTCGACCGCCACCTCCGCAACCGCCGCGAACGAACCGTTGTGACGGGCTCAGCGATGGCTTCAGTTTGCAGACCGGCCATGATATTCTATATCGCATGAACATCAGGATCCCCAACAAGCATGGCGCCTGGATTCGAGACGAGGTCGCGCGCTTCGATCCGTCCGTTCCGCTGGAGGCGGCGTGGCTGCCGCCCAAGTCGTGGTACAACGACGCGCGCTTCCATGACCTCGAACGCGATACGGTCTTCAAGAACAACTGGCTGATAGCGGCGCGCAGCGAACAATTCGCGAAGGCCGGCGACTTCGTGGCCGGCGCCATCGCCGGCGAACCGTACGTGGTGGCGCGCGGCGAAGACGGCGTTCTGCGCGCCTTCTATAATGTGTGTCGCCACCATGCCGCGCAGGTGGCGGTAGGCGCGGGCTGTGCGGACTCGCTGGTGTGCCCGTATCACGGCTGGACGTACGCGCTGGACGGCCGCCTGCTGCGCGCGCCCGAGCTGGGTGCGGTGAAAAACTTCGACCGCGAGCGCTTCGGGCTGGTGCCCATGCACGTCAAGGAGTGGTGCGGACTGGTGTTCGTGTGCATGGGGCTGCAGCCCCGTGCGCTAGCAAATGATCTCACCGAGGTTGGCGCGCGCCTGGGGGCCATGGGCATCGACGCGCTGCGCTTCGTGGCGCGGCGTAAATACACCCTGGCGTGCAACTGGAAGGTGTACGTGGACAACTACCTCGACGGTGGCTACCACGTTTCCTACCTGCACAAGGGACTCGCCGGGCAGCTGGATCTGGACTCGTACCGCACCGAGATCTTCGATCGCTATTCGATCCAGTCCGGCGCGGGTGCGGCTGGCAAGAAGGAAGGCATGCCAGGCAGCGACTTCTCCGAGCGCATCGGCGACAAGGTTCTCTACGCGTGGATCTATCCCAACCTGATGATCAACCGCTACGGACCCATGATGGACACCAACTGGGTGATCCCGCGCGGCCACGACGAGACCGAGGTGATCTTCGACTACTACTTCACCCCCGAGACCGCGTCGGACGGGGACTTCGTGGCCAGGAGTCTCGCGGCCAGTGATGTGGTGCAACTGGAGGACGTGGAGATCTGCGAGTCGGTGCAGAAGGGGCTGGGGTCGTCGTCGTACGACCAGGGGCGGTACTCGGCCAAGCTCGAACAGGGCGAGCACCATTTCCACCGGCTGCTCGCGGAGGACTTCCAAGCGCCGTGAGCGGGTCCTTGCTACTTTCCCCTGCGGGTCTTTGCCTTTGACTTCGTCTTCGCTTTCGCCCGTTTCTCCTGCAGACGGAATTTCACAATACGCGTAATCAGCGCCCAGGGCACCGGTTCGTCCAACGGAAACTGCACGGTGCCCTTGCCCCCCTTGTAGGGCGCGAGCGCCTTCTTGAACTGCTCCACGCCGCGGGGCGCGGGATAGACCGACACGTGATTCCGGTAGCCGGCGATGTACTCATCGATCCCCTGGCGGGGCCGTGAAGCTGGGGTCATTCTTTTCCCTCCGTCGCTCATTCTCCCCTGCGCGGGGTCGCGGGGCGGCAATGGTATCACATCGAGCCGTTGGCAAACCCGGGCCTGAAATCGCGGCCGGCGCCCGGGGGTCCCGCCTCACCTGTTGAATCCACGCCCGTTACTCATTATTATAGGAATGCCGCCGGGCCGTCCCACGCCGGGACCCCGATCGCCCACAACCATGATCCGCATTTCCATGAGAACCGACTACGGGTTGATCGCGCTCAAGCACATCGCGTCGCTGCCCGACGGCAATCTCGCCAACGCGCGCGAGATTGCGTCGCATTTCAACCTTCCGCCCAACCTGCTCGCCAAGATTCTGCAGAATCTCTCGCAGAGCGGGATCATCGAGGCACAGAAGGGCAGCGGAGGTGGCTACCGCATGGCCCGGCTTCCGGCCGACATCACCCTGGCGGATGTGTTCGAGTCCATCGAGGGCCCGGTGCACATGGTCATGTGCACCAGCAACGACGGCTGCTGTTCCATCGAGGAACGCTGCACGGTCAAGAACGGCCTCACCAGCCTCGAGCAGAAGTTCTACGAATTCTTCGAAACGGTCACCCTGGCCGATGTCTGAAGAGGCCGGCACCGCCCCCATGCTCACGGATACTTACAAGTCGGCCCAGATCCCGCTTTCCGACGCCTTCGGCGGTCCCTACCCCGACGCGTTCACCCACCCGCGGCTGGAGTACGAAATGCTCACCCACACCGCCGGGTTGATCGACCTGTCGCACTGGGGGGTTCTGCGCCTGACCGGCACCGACCGCGCGCGGTTCCTGAACGCCATGGTCACCAACGACGTCGCGTCGCTGGTCACCGGGACGTCGTGCACCGCACTCATGACAACCACCAAGGGCAAGATCGTGGCCGAACTGCTGGTGCTGGCGCGGGCGGAGGAACTGCTGGTGCTGGTGATGCAGGGCTCGACCGCGCAGGTCGCCGCTGCGCTTGAGTCGCACATCGTCGCGGATGACGTCACCCTGAGCGATGTATCCGCGGAGTTCGGCGTCCTGTCGTCGGAAGGACCGAAATGCCGCGAACTGGTGTGGCGCGTGTTTCCGCGGGAGCCGCTGCCGCTGAGACCCGGCGAGTTCACCGAGAACGAATACCAGGGAATGCGCGCGCTGGTGGTGCGCCATTCGGTGGTTGGCGACAAGGGTCTCCACGTCATCGTTGCGCGCGATGACCTCGCGCGCATGCGCGACTACCTGGTGCAGGGTGGCGTGGGCATCGATTGTGGCCCGGTTGGCCGCATCGCCTGGAATATCCGGCGCGTGGAAAACGGTCTCCCGTGGTTCGGAGGGGACGTCACCACGGACAACTTCCCCAGGGAAACCCGTCTGGAGCATCACATCGATTACGAAAAGGGCTGCTTCCTGGGCCAGGAGACGATTGCGCGCATGCACTACCGCGGCCACCCCAACTGGCAGCTGGTGGGACTTTCCGTGCCGGGAGACACGCCGTGTACGCCCGCCTACCACGAGCGGTGGGAGAATCTCGAAGAGCTTCCCACGCTGGCGGGAAGGGCCGACGCCACCCTTGCCGATCTGCGCGCCATGAGCGCGCCGCAGCACGCCATAGGCACCGAATTGTTCGCCGGGGACAAGGCCGCCGGCCGCATTACGTCCGCGGCGTTGTCGCCGCGTCTCAAGAAGCCGCTGTTCCTGGCCATGGTGCGTGCAACCGACGCCGCCACCGGGAACACCCTGCAGACCACCCTCGGCGGCAAGCCGGTCACGCTGGCCGTCGTCGACCTACCCATCAAGGGGGCCTGATCGCATGAAGAAGGAAATCGCGGCCGCCATTCCCGAGCTATCCATGATCGAGGACACGCCGCTGCGCGACAAGGTCGTTGCGGTGTGGGCGGAGGCGCTCGAGACGGGGGGCTACACCATCGACGAACTGAACAAGGTGCCGTTCACCCTGCTCTCGGACCAGGTGAGCGTGACGTTCCTGGAGCACGTGCGCGCGGTGTGTCAGATGTGCGTGGCCATGGCGGGCGTGGTGTCGGGATCGTACGGCAAGCGCATCCCCATCGACCGTGACGTGCTGGTGGCGGGTGCCCTGCTTGCCGACATCGGCAAGATGATCGAGTTTGAAAAGCGTCCCGACGGAACCTATCGCAAGGGACACAGGGGCGAAATGCTGCGTCACCCGTTCACGGGTGTGGCGCTCGCGTTCAAGCACGGGATGCCCTACGAGGTGATGCACATCATCGCGGTGCACTCCAAGGAAGGCGAGTTCGTGCGACGCAGCCCCGAGGCTATCATCTACCACCACGCCGAATTCGCGGACTTCGAACTGGCCCGCTGATTCCTACAACCGGTCGAGATCGTCGCGCGTTCGTTCGTTGCGGACATTGCCGGTATTGAGCGTTCCCGCGGGCTCGAAGAGCAGGATGTGCGTCTCCGCCACCGCCACCGGCTTGTGCTCCACGCCGCGCGGCACGATGAAGAACTCCCCCTCGTGAATTGGAACCACGCGGTCGTCCAGGTGCATGTCGAGCTTCCCCTTCAGCACCAGGAACAGTTCGTCCTCGGCGTCGTGGTGATGCCACACGAATTCGCCCTTGAGCTTGGCCAGCTTCACCTGCTGTCCGTTCAGCTCGCCCACGATCTTGGGGCTCCAGTGCTCGGAAAACGCGCTGAGCTTCTCTGCCAGGTTAACCTTTTCCATGCTTGCCTCCCGGGCGCCGAGACCACGGCGTGCGCTCAGGCCCCCGAACTGTAAATTGGAATCAAATACTGCTCTTCGAAATCAAAGCCCGGCATCCCGAGCTTCACCTCGAATTCCCAGAACACCGGTTTGAGTGCAGAGAGCGCGGTGGATGGCGCGCCCTCGGGCAGGGTGAAACGAAACTCAACCGGACGCCCGGGTGCGAAGCTCTGGGTATGGTCGAATGCCTGCGTCTCCGCGCAGATCTCCTCGTGGACGAGATGCTTGCTGCGGTCCTTGCCCGATCCCCGCTCTTCGTAGAACTCCTCCACGCAACGCAGCGTGAACTCGCCCTTCGTGGACGGTCCCACGCCCCGGGGAGGAATCCAGCGAATCGCGACCGGCTTGTCCAGGGAATACGGAAAGCGATCGAACACCACCCGCGACGACGCGAACTTCAGCGCCTGTCCCACCCGGACCACCGCCTGCCACCACACCAGCACCAGGATGAGATCGAAGATGGTCACGACGACCTTCACCATCCCGGGGCCCTCCGGTCCCCACGCCCACCAGTTGAACATGGAGAGGAACACAGTCAGAAACGCCGCGCCCAGGATCGCCTTGCCCGCCCGCGGCCACGGACGGGAACGCTCGCCGGCCGGATTCCAAGGATGGTCGGCGTGGGCGCTGGAACCCGCGTAGCGGCGCAGCGCCCCGCGGCGGTAGTGCTCGGCGCGCTGTTGCCGGGCCGCCATTCCCCACACCGCGAGCCCACCGCCCGCAAAGGAGATGCCGGCAACCGTGAGCACCCACCACGGCGCGTGCACGCCGGACGGATCCACGGGAATGATGCGCCGGCCGACCAGCACGATCAGGCTTCCCACGGCGACAAACACGAAGCCGAACAACACCGCGCCCCACACGGAGAATCCCGTCTGGCTGCCCCGCGGTTCGGTGCGGCCGGAAAGGCGCCGCCGCTTCAGGACGGCCGGCGGCGAATCGGTGACGAGCGTCACGCCTACTCCTCGTGTTGTGCGGCCTCGAAGCGCGCGAGCACCGCATGCTTCGCATCCGTGAGTTCGAGCGTCATCCCATCGATGCGGTAGCCGCGCGTGGCAGCCAGCGCCTCGCCGAGCGCGCGCTCCTGGTCCATCACATCCGGGCACGCCATCTTCGTGGACATGAACGGCGAAAAGGTCACACCGCTTTCCATCATGGTGTACGTCCCCGTCATCTGGTTGCAGCCGCCGGTGGCGATGGCGCGATTCTCTTCCGGAAGCAGCGTGAGGTGGGGCTCGCGGCGCGCGTCCTGCACCGGGATGACGCCCTTGCCAGCCACCGACACCAGCTTCCAGTACGTCCCCACCAGGGCCGGTGCCGGCGGCGGGGGCGCCAGCGCCATGACGGTGACATCGACTTTGCTCGGTGCCTCGCGCGTGATCACCGGGTAGGCCTGCGTGGTGATGAAGCGCGTCTGTCCGCCAATGTGGATCTCGGCGTGCACCGAGTAGGTGCGCGACTCGTCGACCTCCGCCGGGTCGTAGGCGATGGAGAACGGAATCGGCACCTGCTGGCCGTCGGTGACAATGCTGGTGGCGGCGATGGTGCGCGCGGGTGCGCCCGGTACCGAAATGTCCTGGAGTACCGCGTGCACCTCGGCGTCCGGCGGGAGTGGCGTGCTCTGCAGATACGTCACCGTGCCGGTGACGTGCGCTGTTCTTGCGGCGCCACCGCCGCTGTCGTTGCCACCACAACCTGTCAGTACGACGAGCGCTCCCGCACCAAGTATCCGTCGAATCATGATCGCTGCCTCCCTCGAAATCAGAAATAGACCGCGCGCAGGCGCGCCACAGGTGTGGAATCGGACATCAACAACAGCGTTTCGCCGAGAATACGGTAGCTGGTAACGGCGCCGAGTGCGGCGAAGAAGGCGGTCTCTTCTTCGAGATAGGGGCAGGCTGCCTGTGTGGCCGCGAATTCCGTGAACCGGAGCGTCGTTCCTTCCAGGACGAAACCGCCGTTGAACGAATTGCAGCCCGCGAATCCGCGCGCTTCCGCCGTGTCGGTGCGCAGGAGGATGTGGACTTCGCGCTGATCCGGCTGCGTCCTCACCGTCTTGCCGCTCAACTCCACCAGTTTCCAGTACGTGTTGCGTATCGGGGTGTCGATACCGGACTTCTCGCACGTCTCGTCCGGCCAGATACCGTCGAAGCGATCCACAATGAGGTGCTCGCGCGGCCCGCCTTCCATGGCCGGGCGCGATTCATATCGCCCCTGCACCGTCACCAGGACGGGGGCGCCGGGTTCGTGGGGAGTGGCGAGGTAGGCCCGTTCCAGCGCGGCGTGATCGCCCTCCATGGCGACGGGATACCGCGTGCCCGTGCTGCAGCGCGTAAACGAAGCCGCGTCCGCCATGTACGCGTACAGACCCACCATCACTGCCTGCGAGGGAATGTCCGATCTCACGCCGCCGCCGGCGGCCCGGGGCGGGTTGTCATGGGACTCGCTTGCGCACGCGACCAGGACGAGGCCGGCGAGCACGAATAGGGACGGGCTGGCCTTCATGGCGTCCTTCCGGTTCAGGAGATCGAAGGCGTCAGGAGCTCCCGCATATCATCCGGCACGGGTGCCGAAATCGTCAACCGTTCCCCGGTCATGGGATGAACAAAGTCGAGCGTCTCGCCGTGCAGCGCGTGACGCTCCAGCACCAGGGCCGCCCGAACGCGCTCGGTAAGCCCCTCGCGCATCTGCTCGTCGCGAATTTCCCCGGCCAGGCCGTAGATCTTGTCGCCCACCAGCGGGTGCCCGATGTGGGCCAGGTGGACGCGGATCTGGTTGGTGCGCCCCTGCTCCGGCGTGAGCCGCAGCGATGTGAAGCGCTCCGCGCGAGCGGTCACCTCCACCCGCGTGCGCGCGGGTTTGCCGGCGGGGTCTACGCGGCGCTTGGGGAGGTAGGTGGCGAGGTCGTTCTCCTTCCCCCATGCGTACTCCACCGGGTACTGAATGCGTGCGTCCACTTTGCCGATGGGCGCGTCGATGACGAAGTCGGTCTGCACCACGTTCCCGAACACCACCGCGCGGTAGGTCTTGGCCACCTCACCGCGCTCGAACATGCGCGCCAGACGGCGATTGGCCTCGCGGTTGCGGGCCAGCATCACCACGCCGCTGGTCTCGCGATCGAGCCGGTGCGCCAGCGTGACCCTGGGGCCGAAGTCGCCACGCAGCCGCGCGATGAGCGTGTTGACGATGTAGATCCCGCACGCGTGCACCGGACAGTTCCCGGACTTGGCCACCGCCAGGTAGTGCTCGTCCTCGAAGAGCACCGTGTAGTCGTCGTCCACCGGCGGTTCCGCATGCCAGATTGTGTAATGGATGACGTCGCCGCGGTTCACCACGTGCTCCGGCTCCACCTCGCTCTGGTTCACGTGCACCCAGCGGTCGCGCACGCGCTGCTCCCATCCCTCGGCGGTGTGGTACTTGAAGCGGTGGGCGAGGAACTGAACCACCGTCCAGCCGGAGCGGTAGGGATCGACCTGGCAGGTGAGCGTGAGTTGCTGTTTGGGGAACGTGTTCATGCGCGGGAATGAAGAAGGCCCCTTTGTGGCGGGGCCCTCTCCACGGAACGAAAAGGCGTATTCTGCTAGTCCAGATTGATCTCGTGCAACCAGCCGTGTGGATCCGGTGCGTCGCCGTTCTGAATCGCCACCAGTGACGCGCGCAACTTCTCACTCACGGGTCCGACCTGGTCGGGTCCGCAGTACTGAATGAGCTTGTTGCCATGCTGAATCGCATAGACCGGCGCGATGATGGTCGCGGTGCCACACAGGCCCGCTTCCGTGAACGAAGGCAACTCCGTCACCGGCACCACGCGCTGCTCGACCGGCATGCCCATGTCCTTCGCCAGCTGCATGAGGCTCTTGTTGGTGATGCTGGCGAGGATCGACGGTGACTTGGGTGTCACGTACCTGCCGTCCTTGGTGATGGCAAAGAAGTTCGAACTGCCCGACTCGTTGACGTATTTCTTTTCCGGGGCATCGAGGAAGAGAACCTCCGCGAAACCGCGGTCGCGCGCACCCCAGGTGGCACGAAGTCCGGCCGAATAGTTGCCGCCCGTCTTGGCGTCACCAACGCCACCGGGCGACGCGCGATCGACTTCCGTCTCCACCCACAGGCGCACCGGCTTGAGGCCCGTCTTGAAGTACGGGCCCACCGGACTCACGAAAACGAGCAATTTGTATTCGCGCGACGGCTTGATGCCGACGGTTCCCGTGGTTCCAATGAGCAGCGGGCGCACATAGAGCGACGCGCCGCTACCGTAGGGTGGGATGAAGCGCCGGTTCAGTGCCACCACGCGCTCCACGGCGCTCACGAAGAGCTCTGGCGGCGGCGGCGCCATGAGGAGCTTGGTGGCGGTATACACCATGCGCGCGGCGTTTGCATCCGGCCGAAAGGCGCAGGCGCGACCGTCCTGTGTCTCGTGAACCTTGAGACCCTCGAAGCACTCCTGACCGTAGTGGAGGCACGTGGCGGCGATGGAAAGCGTGATCTCGTCGCCTTCCACCACTTCGCCCGCATCCCACTTGCCATCGCGATATGAATAAACGAGATGGCAATCCGTTCGCACATAGTCAAACGGCAGTTCACCCCACTTGAGATCTGCCTTTTGCATGGTCTCCTTCATAGAGGCACTTCCTGGAGTTAGGAAATGATCGCGCGGCACTTTGGACGAGACACCCTAGAATCTACCCTCTCGGCGGGCGTCGCGTCAACCGGATTCCCGGCCGCGCGGCGGCGTCCGGGCCGGCGCTTGAACGCCGAACACGTTGTGGGGACGGCACTTTCTCATGCCAGTGAGTGCTTGCCTTTCCGCGTGCACGTGGGGTACTGTGTCGCGTTGAGGACACCAACGAAATGTTCACCATTACGCGCAAGCAGTCGTTCAATGCGGACACGTTCCTCATGGATTTCTCACTGCCCGCTGTTGCCGCAGCGGCGCGGCCGGGTCAGTATGTGGACATCCACGTCAACGTCGACGGTCCCACCGTCACGCTTCCCATCGCGGGCGCGGACCCGGAAGCCGGCACCTTCACGGTGGTCGAACAGGGACGCGACCTCCCCACCGAACAATTGATGGTGCTCAACCTGGGCGACGAGGTCTTCCAGATCCGCGGCCCGCTGGGTTCGCCGTGCACCTTCGACGCCGACGGGAAGGTCGTGCTCATGGGCGAGGACCTCGGCGTGGCCTCCCTGCTGTGGCGGGCGCGCGAGTTCAAGGCCCGGGGCGCCCACGTCGTCACCATCCTCGGGTTTGCATCGCGCGACCGGGTGTTCTGGCACGACGAGTTCGCACAGGCATCGGACGAACTCTACATCAACACCGCCGACGGCTCCTTCGGCGTTTCCGGGCGCATCACCGGGGTGCTGCAAGCGGTGTGCGAGACGCACAAGGACATCGAGCGTCTGGTCATGATCGCCCGGCTCAAGCACATGAAACGCGGGGCAAAGATCGCATCGGACAACAAGATTGACACGCGGGTGAACTTCGACGCCGTCCGCTACCCCGTGGGCTCGCCGGGCATCTTCGACGCCACCGAACAAAACGCGTTTGCATTTGCGCGGGCTCCCGAACTTGACGCGGACCATGTCGACTTCGACAAACTGCTCTCGCGTGAGCGTGCGCTCACACCCGCGCCGTCCAGCGACGCCGAGAACGCGTCACCACCCGCCCCCTAGAAAGGCACTCCCATGGCCGGCGCGCGAAAATCAACGCCTCCTCGCACGCCTCTCAGCAAGGCCGACGTCGCGGAGAAGCTCGACGACGTTGCCGCCATGCTGGAAATCCTGGGTGACAACCCCTTCCGCATCCGCGCGTTCTACAACGCGGCGCGCGCCGTCGAGGATCTCTCCGGCGACCTCGCCGCCATGGTGGAGAGCGAAGAACTCCTCGAGGTGCGCGGCATCGGCAAGTCGATTTTTGCCGACATCAAGTCCGCGCTGACCACCGGCACCTTCGACGAGTACGAGAAGCTGCGCGCGCGCGTGCCCGCCGGCGTGCTGGAGATGCTGCGCATCTCCGGCATGGGGCCCAAGAAGGTCAAGGCGGTGTACGACAAGCTGGGCGTGAAGTCGCTGGAGGAACTGGAGCAGGCAGGCCGCGACGGGAAACTCGCCGTGCTGCCCGGCTTCGGCGAGAAGACCCAGACCAACATCCTCGCGGGCATCGCGCGCTTCCGCAAGTACTCGCAGCGCTTCCTGTACAGCACCGCGCTCGCCGACGCGACCGATGTGCTCGCGGTGGTGCGCGCGGTTCCCGGCGTGACGCAGTCGCTCGTCGGCGGCAGCCTGCGCCGGCACAAGGAGACCATCGGCGACGTCGACATCCTCGCCACCGCCGCGGACGCCGGGCCGGTGATGGACGCGTTCACCGCCATGCCGCGGGTGGCGACCATCGTCGGCAAGGGACCCACCAAGTCGAGCGTCATTCTGGACAGCGGCATCCACGTGGACCTGCGCGTGGTCAAGGACGACGAGTTTCCCGCCGCGCTGCACTACTTCACCGGCAGCAAGGAACACAACACCGAGATCCGCACCCGCGCCAAGAAGAGGGGCTACAAGCTCAACGAGTACGGCCTCTTCAAGGGCGAGAAGGCGATCCGGCTGCCCGACGAACCGGCCCTGTTCAAGAAGCTCGGCCTGGATTACATCCCCCCCGAGCTGCGCGAAAACACGGGGGAAATCGAAGCCGCGGAAGAGCACACCCTGCCGGAATTGATCGAGATGGCGGACGTGCGCGGCGTGTTCCACTGCCACACGACGTACAGCGACGGCCGTTCGACGCTGCGCGAAATGGCGGAGGCGGCAAGAGCGCTGGGCCATGAGTACTTCGGGATCGGCGACCACAGCCCCACCGCCATCTACGCCAACGGGCTGACACCCGAGCGGGTGGCGAAGCAGCGGCTCGAGATCGAAGCGCTCAATGAGGAACTGGCGCCGTTCGTGGTGTTCGCGGGCATCGAGAGCGACATCCTCCAGGACGGATCGCTGGACTACAAAGAGGACGTCCTCGCCACCTTCGACTACGTGGTGGCGTCGGTGCACGGCCAGTTCAGCGGCTCCGAAGCGCAGATGACGAAACGCATCGTCGCGGCGGTGTCGAATCCGTTCACCACCATGCTCGGCCACCCCACCGGGCGTCTGCTGCTTTCGCGCGACGGCTATCCCCTCAACCTCACCGCCGTCTTCGAAGCCTGCGCCGCGCACGGCGTGTTCATCGAGATCAACGCCCACCCGGTGCGGCTGGATCTGGACTGGCGACACATGAAGACCGCCAAGGAGATGGGGGTGAAGTTCGTCATCAATCCGGACGCGCACCACACCAGCGAGATCGACTACTATCGTTTTGGCGTGGGTGTGGCGCGCAAGGGCTGGCTCACCAGAGACGACGTGCTCAACACGCGCGGCCTCGCGGCCACACAGAAAATCCTGAAGGCGCGCCGCGACAAACAGCTATAATGACGCCATGAAACGATCCACCGCACGAACGCAACGACGCAGGGCTCCGGCCCTGCCACGCCCGCTCGCCTCCGCGAAACAGGCGCCGAAGAAGAAGAGCCAACCCGCACCGCCCAGGAGGAAGGCGGCAAAGGCTCCCTCACTGCAGGTCACCGCAGACCTCAAGCGGCGCGCCCTGCGCCTGCTGGACGGTCTCAAGGACGCCTACCCCGACGCCCGCTGCGAGCTGGACTTCACCAGCGCGCTCGAGGCGCTGGTGGCCAGCATTCTCGCCGCGCAGTGCACCGACGCGCGCGTCAACATGGTGACACCCGCGCTGTTCAGGAAGTACCGCAAGCCGCAGGACTACCTGGAAACGCCCGATGCCGTGCTGCAGGAAGAAATTCGCAGCACGGGCTTCTTCAACAACAAGACCAGGGCCATCAAGAACGCCTGCCGCGTCATGGTGGACGAATTCGGCGGAAAGATGCCCACCACCATGGACGACCTGGTCAAGCTGCCCGGGGTCGGGCGCAAGACCGCCAACGTCATCCTCACCAATATCTACCGGGTGCCGGGTATCGTGGTGGACACCCACATGCTGCGCAACTCCAACCGCATGGGCTTTTCGTCCCACCACGACGCGGACAAGGTGGAACGCGACATGATGGCGGTGTTCCCCGACGACACCTGGATCTCACTCTCGCACCTCATGCCATGGCACGGCCGACGCTGCTGCACCGCGCGCAAACCCATGTGCGACGCGTGCCCGGTGGCGGATGACTGCCCCAAACTGATAGACTGATCCGCATGAACCAGAACAAGCCCGGCGACCGCACGCGCGTGCGCAGGATCCCCAAGCGCGGCCGCTACGACCGGCCCACCATCGACGCCATCCTCGACGAGGCCCTCGTGTGCCACGCGGGCTTCGTGGTGGAAGGGCAGCCCTTTGTGATTCCCACCCTGCACGCGCGCGACGGCGACCGCGTGCTGATCCACGGTTCCGCCGCGAGCCGCATGCTCACCACACTGGAGACGGGCGTGGACGTGTGCCTCAGCGTGACGCTGGCGGACGGGCTGGTGGTGGCGCGCTCGGCGTTCCACAGTTCCATGAACTACCGCTCGGTGATGCTCTTCGGGCGCGCGCGCGTCGTGGAGGAGCCGGCCGCCAAAATGGAGGCGCTGCGCGCGCTGGTGGAGCACCTCATTCCGGGGCGCTGGGACGACTGCCGGCTCCCCAACGACACGGAGATGAAGGCCACACTCATTCTCGAGCTGCCCATCGACGAGGCGTCGGCCAAAGTCCGCACCGGCGGTCCCATCGACGACGACGAGGACTACGCCACGAGGTACTGGGCGGGCGTGCTTCCCTTCGAGAACCGCACCGGCGCACCGATCCCCGACGAGAAACTCACCCCCGGCATCGGCCTGCCGGCGTATCTCAGGAATTACACGAGGAAGAAGTAGAACTAGTGGCGGACGAAGCGCAGCGTCATGGCGCCCATGGACGCGGCGACGAAGAGCGACACCATCGTGAGCGCGGCGAGCAGCAACCACACATTGCCGTCGGTCAGGAAGACCATCTGGTCGGCGAGGCGGTCGATGCCCCCCACCAGGTTGTTCGGCGTTGAAAACGAAAGCGCGCGGCCGATGGGCTCGCGGAAGTTGAACGCCAGCGTGCCCGCCCACACCGCGAGCAGGATGGAGATGCCCGGCACACTGATGACGGCGCGAAACGCGCGCATCAGTACCGGCCGCCGGTAGGCCGGCGCGGGTGCGGCGGCAAACGCGGGCAGGAAACGCTCCACCGGTGGCAGTTCGGCGCGGCGCATAAGGAGCGAATCTTCCAGCGTCTGGAACGCCACCAGCGACGCGCGGCACGCCTCGCACGACTCCAGGTGCGCGCGCACACGCAACGTGTCGTCCGCACCCAGGCCGTCTTCGACAAACCCGGGCAGAAGCGATTCGATATGCGTGCAGGCGTCGTTCATTGATTCTCCGCGGTACGTGCCCGCCAGTCGGGGCGGGACAGGATCCGCTTCAGTTCAATCTTACCACGGTGAACATAGGTTTTCACGGTTCCCTCGGGCAAGTCCATGATGGCGGCAATCTCTTCATAGGACTTCTCGGCCATGTAGCGCAGCTCGATGGCCGTGCGATAGTGTGCCTCGATCTCCCCCATGGCCCGGTCCAGCCACTCCCGGGTGTCGCGCTCGCGCAGCGGGGCGTCGGCGGCATCGGCCGGGTCGGCGGGCAGGGGGACGTCCTCGATATCGGTGACGTCGCGCCGGCGCCGCCTGGAGGCGTCGATGGCCTCGCGGCGGGCGATCTGGTAGAGCCAGGTGGAGAACTTCGCGTCGCCACGGAAACTCTTCAAGCCCTGATATGCCTTCAAATAGACAACTTGCATGACATCGTCCACGTCGTCGCGGTCCCCCAGGATCGCCCTCACCACGGCGTAGGCCACCCCGTGATGTCGGGTCAACAGCTCCCGGAACGCCCGCTCGTCACCGCGGAGCGACCGCGCAACGAGTTCAGAGTCCAGGTTGGGCACCGTGCGTCTCCATGCTATGGGACCGCCCGAGGGGCGCGGTGGTTTCACTTATGTTGTGGCCACGAAATTGTCCCCGGCGGTCTCCAACCGGTGGCCGGCAAATGAATTGGCCCCTGCTTCGGGCCCCGCTGACACAACACCATTTAAATAAACACGTTACGTGGCCGGAGACCCAATTTCCCGGCCACAACCCGAAACTTGAAACGCGGCCGGGGCGGGGCCTGTCCTACCGGGTGAATTCGCAGGCGGGAGGCAACCGGCCCCACATCCTGCGGGACCACGCGGGCCCCTCGCGGGACCCACGATAGAAGAACGATCTCTGGAAAGGAAGCGCATCATGCTGTTTGGTCGAATCGAAGCAGAAACCATCGCCCTGGCCATCCCCATCCTCTTCGTCATGGGCGGTATCCTGATTGCGATTACGGCAATCGTGATGCAGGCCCGCCGCAAGGATCTCGAGCACCGCGAGCGCATCCTCGCCATGGAGAAGGGGCTCCCGCTGCCCGCCGAGGCGCCGGCCAAGACGGAGCGCCCCCGCTACTCCAGCCGGCGCGCCAACGGCCTGGTGCTCACCGGCATCGGCATCGCACTCACCATCGCCATGTGGGTGGAGGACGGTGGCAGCACCGGTGTGTGGGGTCTGATTCCATTGTTTATCGGGATCGGCCTGTTGATCGCCGCGCACCTGGACAAGAAGGAATGGGAACACGAGCGTGGCATGGACACCGGTCACAGGAGTCCGATGGCGTAGCGAAAAGCGCCATCGAACGACTGACGTCGGCCGGGTTGCCGCCGCGGGACGGGTGTGATGTAACGGGCACCGTGCCCGAAAACGCGACGAACCCGACGACGTCAAATAAAAGGCAATCGCCACCCCGCACCGTCGCGCGAGGTGGCGATTCCTTTTTTGTGTAGCGGCGGACTGGACTCCTGGTCGAGGCGCCCCCTGCCTCACCGCCCGGCCACGCCGCTACGTTCCCTGCACTACTTGTTGACGATGATCTGGGCGCCGAGCGCCTGGTCGCCCATGCCCGCCACGAAGCCCTTCGCGAACACCGTGTAGATCTTGCCGTTCTCGAGCGTGATACCGTTCAGCGCGAGAACCGTCGTTGACGTTCCCTGCAGGCGGACCTCGAGGTCATAGGTTCCGGCATCCAGCGGCGTAAAGGCCGACGCATCTTTGAACGAGTAGTCGCCGAACACGATGGCGCCGGTGGTGGTCGTGATGTCAACCGCGGGCGCGTCCGGCGAGAGGTGGACGAAGCGCACGTGCGCCTTGCCCATCGCCGGGGCGCTCAGGTCGTCCTCGAGGACGAGCGGCTCAATGCTCGCCACTTCGTTCACCGCGAACACCGAGTAGTTCTTGTTGGCGGCGAGGGGCAAGTCGCCCTCGATGACCGTGGTCGAGGTGTTGGCCACGTTGACCTTCACGTTGCGCGTACCGGCGTTGACCTTGAGGTAGCCGGTGGCATTCGGGAATGCCAGACCCGTGCCCGCGGTCTTGTCGTCGACCAGCAGGTCGACCGCCGGGGCGTCCGGCGATGCATGGATGACGTTGACCGAGGCCTGCGCGGCCGGCTGCGGGGTAACGGGGTTCTCATCGTCGTCGCTGCACCCAATCACGGCCAGCGGCAGCGCCAGCGCGACGGTCAGCATGAGGAGCTTCTTCATGGTTCTTCCCTCCTGAAACGGGTTTGTCCTGACGGTTCCAAATCGGTTGGCCGGGTTGGTCCCCGGCGACGGGAGGGAAGATCCACAAACATGGACACCGACGCAAATCTTTTTTGACAAATGATGTACAAATAATGGACAGATATTCGCCTTTTCGGCGTAACTAGTTTAATATCATTTAGTTAATATCCCGGTCAGCGGGGCAGGCGATGCCGGTTGCGCGCGACCCAGCGGTAGACCGCTTCGGGCAGGATCGCGACCCCGGGGATCCGGCAGGCCGCGAGGGCCGCGCGGGCAACCCGGGAATGGGAGGCCGAGGCGGCGAGGATGGCGCGGGCACCGGTGGCTACCGAGCCGTCCGGCCCGATCAGGTGCACCTTGCGCGCGAAGTGGTCGCGCGGGACGCCCGGGAAGCGATTGCCGATGGACTGGTACGGAACGAATTGGATGCGCTCCGTTCCCCGCCGCCGGAGCCGGTCCACCTGTGCCCGGCAGAACGCACACTCGCCGTCGTAGACCAGCGTGGCCCGCGGCGGGTCGGGCTGGAACGGCGGGGTCGACACCACGTGCGCCACGTCGAGATTCCCGCTGTGCAGGAATTCGCGCACCGCCTCATGCACCGCGGGCGGCACCAGCAGGTCGGCGTGGCCGGCGTCTTCCACCACCAGGTGGCGCGGGCTGAGGAAGCCGGGCGCCAGCTCGGGCACGTTCTCGTCCGGCGTGCGGCAATCGAGCCGCCCGGTTACAAACAGCGTCTTGATGTTGGAACGGAGCGAGGAACGAAACCCGTCGCCGAGGTCCGGGCTGCCGAGCGCCTCGCAGATCTCGGGGAAGGGCCAGTCGATGGTGCGCCCCAGTGGTGCGTCGCGTGCCTCGTTCTCGATTCTCTCCCACCGCGGCGCGGACACGCCGGAGGCGCAGTCCACGCAGTAGCGCAGCGGCGAGCGGAACAGCCCGCCACGAAACTCCTCCACCAGCGCTCGAAACAGCGGGTCGCCGCCCAGGTCCGAGAAGTCGCCCGCCGTCATGTTGGACAGCACCGCTGGCAGGCGTTTGAGCGTGCGGGTATCCGCGATGGCCTGCGCGAGCACCCACTCCACGTCGAAGCGCCCGATGGCCGCGGCGCGCCCGTCCGGCCACGCGACCCGCGCGGGCCTGGCCTCGATCTCGCAGAGGGCGGCGCGCACCGCCGCTGCGGCATCGAAACCGGCGCGCGCCGAGAGCCGTGCGAGCTGCAGGTGCACCCGCGACGGAAGCTTGTAGGTCTGGTCCGGTCCCTCGGGTCCCGTCAGCACCACCCGGCCGGGCAGACCCGGGTGCCGCCGCATCACCGACACCGCGAGGTGCGTGCCGTAACTCCAACCCAGCAGGTTCACGCGCGGGTAGCCGAGGGCGCGCGCCAGGTCGGCCACGTCGTCGGCACTCTCCTGCGCGTTGAAACCGGCGATGTCGATACCGCGTCCGGCCAGGCCGGACACGCAGCGTCGCATGGCATCGATGGCGGCGGCCGTGAAGCCCTCGCGTGTCACCGGCTGCTCGAGCGGAATCTCCAGCGGATGGTCACAGACAGGCGACGGCGTGCTCAATCCACTGCCGCGTTGGTCGAGCAGGATGACGTCCCCGTTGGAACGCAATAGTTGAAACAGAGCAAAGAGCCGGCCCCGCCCGGACGCAATGGCGGACAGGCCCGGACCACCGGTCAGGAACACGGTGGGGTCGCCGGCCCGGATCGGATCCAGCGCGGGCAAGCGGACGAATACCAGTTCCACGGCGCCGGCCGCGGGGCGGTCCCGCCGCACGGGCAGCCTGAGGCGCCCGCGCTGCGCCGTGACGGCACGGCCGTCCTTTGCGCGGTACTCCGCGGGCTCGAGGTGGAGCGTGTTGAAGGGGACGGGCATCGGTGTGTGCGGCTTGTAAACCCAACGGGTCACCCTTATTGTATAGCTTTCAAACCACTCCCTCCAGCCGAGAACGTGCAAAAGCGCCGTCAGGAGCCCAGTCATGGAGATCACCCATATCGAGACCAAGGTCGTCCACTCCGGAGAACCTCGCCCCCGCCTGGGCGGCGCGGTGGCACTGCCCATCTTTCAGACCGCCATGTACGAGACGCGGGGCGAGGAGGGCACGTATCACGACGTGCGCTACATCCGCCTCAACAACACACCCAACCACCTCGTGCTGCACGACAAGCTGGCGGCACTGGAGAATGCCGAGGCGGCGCTGGTCACCTCCAGCGGCATGGCCGCCATCTCGACCGCATTGCTGACGGTGCTGCAGCAGGGCGACCACTTGCTGGTGCAGGATTGTCTCTACGGCGGCACGCACACGTTCATCACGCACGACTTCGCACGCTTCGGCATCGAGTACGACGTCATCGACGGCGCCGATCCCTCCTCGTGGAAGGCGAAGCTGCGTTCCAACACGCGCGCCATCTACGTGGAGTCCATCGCCAATCCCATGATGAGCGTGAGCGACCTGGCGGGTGTCACGGCGTTTGCGCGGGAGCACGGACTGGTATCCATGATCGACAATACCTTCGCGAGCCCGGTCAACTTCCGTCCCGCGGAGTGGGGATTCGACCTCTCTCTGCACAGCTGCACCAAGTACCTCAACGGCCACAACGACATCGTGGCGGGCGCGGTCATAGGACGTTCGGACCTGGTGGAAGAGGTGCGCCTGAAGCTCAACCACCTGGGTGGATCGCTGGATCCGCACGCGTGTTTCCTGCTGCACCGCGGCATGAAGACGCTGGCGCTGCGCGTGCGTCACCAGAACGTGAGCGCGCTGGCGCTGGCGCGGTTCCTCGAGGAGCACCCCGCGGTGGCGACGGTGAACTACCCCGGCCTGACCGCCAACGCGAGCCACGAGCGCGCGGCGGAGTTCTTCGACGGATTCGGCGGCATGCTGAGCTTCGAGCTCAAGGACGGCGTTGAAGCCGCGGAACGCCTGATGGACCGCGTGGAGCTGCCGGTGATTGCACCCAGCCTGGGCGGCGTGGACACGCTGCTCACCCGTCCGGTGACGACATCGCACAAGGGACTCACGCCGGCGGAGCGCGCCCGCCTGGGCCTGAGCGACGCGCTGGTGCGCATGTCGGTGGGCATCGAGGCGAGCGAAGACCTGATCGACGATCTCAATCGCGCGCTCGAGGACTGATGGCGTCTCGCCCCGTCGCACTGATCACCGGCGCGTCCATGGGCCTGGGTGCGGAGTTCGCGCGGCTGTTCGCAGCCAACGGTCACGACCTGGTGCTCACCGCGCGCAGCGCGGACCGGCTGGCATCGGTGAAGCGCGAGGTCGAGAACCTGCACGGCGCGTCGGTGCGTATCATCGTGGCCGACCTCACCGATCCCGGCGCCCCGCACGCCATCCGCGACGAACTCGCGGCCGCGGGCGTCGAGATCGACGTGCTGGTCAACAATGCCGGCTACGGCATGTACGGCTTCTTTCACCAGGCGGACCGCGACGGGGTCATGGGCATGATCCAGGTGAACGTGAACGCGCTGGTGCTGCTCACACGCCTGTTCATCGACGGCATGGTGGCGCGCGGGCGCGGGCGCATCCTCAACGTGGCCTCCACCGCGGCCTTTCAGCCCGGCCCGCTGCAACCGGTCTACTACGCGTCCAAGGCCTTCGTGCTGTCCTTCACCGAGGCGATCGCCAACGAACTCAAGGGCACCGGCGTCACCGCGACGGCGCTGTGCCCCGGCCCCGTGCCCACCGGCTTTCAGGAGCGCGCCAACGTGGGTGACGTGCGCGGGCTGCGGCTCATCATGCGCACAACGCCCGAGCAGGTGGTGCGCGAGGGCTTCGACGGCATGATCCGGGGGCGGTCCGTGGTGATCCCAGGCACGCTCAACAAGGTCCTCGTGTTCCTGCTGCGTTTCTTTCCGCGCAATTTCGTCACCGCCATGGTACGGCGCATCCAGTCGCACTGATCCATGCGCATGCCGAAAGTCGACCCCGCCTGGTTCACGCGCCCGCGCAAGATTGCCGCTGCGATTCTCGGCCTCGCGCTGCTGATCCGGCTGTGGGATCTCAACGCGCGCTCGTTGTGGCTGGACGAGGCCATGGAGTACTGGGTGGCATCCGCACCGCTCTCGCGCCTGGCGACGGTGGTGCGCGACGGTATCCAGGATCCGCCGCTGTACTCGTTTCTGCTCCACGCATGGATGACTCCCGCGGACAACGAGACATGGATGCGCCTGCTCTCGGTGTTCTTCGGCGTGGCCAGCGTGGCCGGCGTGATGGTGATCGGCTACCGCTTGCGGGGCTGGACCACGGCGCTGGTGGCCGGGCTCATCATGGGCATCGTTCCGACGGCGGTGCGCTACTCCCAGGAGGTGGGCCAGTACGCGCCCATGCAGTGCTTCCTGGTGTGGAGCATCGTGGTCCTGCTGGGACTGGTGCGTACACCCACGCGCGGCGGGTTCGTGCGCTGGGGCCTGCTGGCTATGGCGGCCACCTACACGTACTACGGCACGGTGGTGACACTGCTCGCCCCCTTCGCCTGCTTCATGATCGAAGCGGCGTGGCGCCGCGACCGGCGGCGCCTGCTGAGCGGCGGTGTCACGCTGGCTGCCTATGCCGTCTCCATCCTGCCGCTGATTCTCTACTACCTGCCGCACCAGCTGCGGCGCGGTCCCACCGCGGAGGCGTTCGACCCCATCGGCATCGGATCGTTCAACGTGGAGGCCATGCGCACCTGGATCACGCTCAAGGAGACGCTGGCGTTCCAGTTTACCGGCTGGCCGTGCAGCAACATGCCCGCGTGGCTGCCGGTGACCCTGGTGATTCTGTTCATCGCCATGGTGGTGCGTACGCAACGGCGCTTTGCAGTGTGGCTCGTGGCGGCGTGGATCCTGTACGGCGTGATGGGCCGGCTGCGGTTGTTCCCGTTTGCGTTTCGCTACTCCATCATTCTCGCGCCGCTCATCGTACCGCTGGTGGCGTGCGCCATCCGCGGCGATGTGAACTGGTTGCGGCGTCTCACCACCGGTCTCGCGTTCGGCGTGCTGTGCGCGACGTGCGTGGTGTCGCTGCCAAACCGCAGCATCTACAACCGCGTGTTCGGCAATGACAGGTGCGTGTGGCCGGAAACCGAGGACATCGGCAAGGTGACGCGTTACTGGCACGCGCAGCGACAACCGGGGCAGCGGACGTACGTCTACTACGGCGCCGTTCCCAGCTTTGCCTACTACGCGGACCACCTCTCCGGCGAGAAACCCGAACGTCCCGATCTCTGGTATCTGGACTGCTGGCGCAACGCCGACACGCCGTGGTGCCGCACCGGAGACATCTTCTACGGCCGCTGGCTGCGCGCGCTCCCGCCCGACCAGAAGATGGCGTCGATCTTCGAGACCATGTCGGGGATGCCCACTGAATTCTGGATGATCATCGCGCACGTGCAGGGACAGGAGAGCATTCCCATCACTCAGATGATCCAGCGCGACTACGTGCTGCTCGACCACGTGACCGGCAGCGACGCCGTCGGCTTTCTGGTGAGAAGGCGCGCGCCATGAAGCCGCGGTACTCCCACGCCCGGCGCAACTGGCTTCCGGTTGCCGCCGTGTTGCTGCTGGCGCTGGCCGTGCGCTGCTGGGACATCAACGCGCGCTCGCTGTGGTTCGACGAAGCCGGCGAATACTGGGTGGCCACGGCTCCCTTCTCCGCGCTGGCACAGAGCGTGCGCACCGGCACCGGCGATCCCCCGCTGTATTCATTCCTGCTGCACGCGTGGCTCGCGCTGGGATCGAGCGCCATGTGGATGCGCTCGCTGTCGGTGATGGCAAGCCTCGCCGGCGTCGCGGGTGTGATGACACTGTCGCACCGTCTGGCGGGCCCCCGCGCCGCACTCGCGGCCGGAATCCTGATGGCGCTGATGCCGGCGGACGTGCGCTACGCGCAGGAGGTGGGCCAGTACGCGCTCATGCTGGGCGCGGTGGCCTGGAACCTGGTGGCACTGCTGGGGCTGTGGCGCACGCCGTCCATCCGTGCGGGCGTGGTGTGGGCGCTCACCGCGACGGTCGCGTCCTACGCGTACTATGGCGCGGTGATTGCGGTGGGAGTTCCCTTTGCCTGCGCGGGTGTGCAGGCGCTGGCGCGCGGCGATCGTGCGCGCGTCCGCGCCGGTCTGGCCGGGGTCGCCGCTTATGTGCTGTGCATTCTGCCGCTGGCCCTGTTCATTCTCCCGGCGCAGCTCTCGCGCGTGGCCGCCAGCGACGTTTCCAGCGCTGCTCCCGGCAACATGGCCGAGCCGGGCCTGCGCGCCGTTGCCACCTTCTTCAGCCAGATTGTCGCCTTCCAGTTCACCGGCTGGCCGTACACCCGCGTCCCCGCGCTGGTACCGGTTGGAGCCGCGTTGCTGCTGCTGGCATTCGCCGCGCGCGCCAGACCCCGGCTGCTGGTCTGGCTGGGCGCAACCTGGGCCGTCCACGCCATCGCCGACGCGGCCGGCGTGTTTCCCTACGGCTTCCGCTGGGGGCTGTTCCTGATGCCGCTGCTGGTGACGTGTATCGCCTGCGGGGTTGCGTCGGCATCGGGGGCTGCCGGGCGCACCGCCGCGCGGGTCGCGCTGGCCTGCCTGCTGCTCGGCAGCGCGGTGTCACTCCCCAACCGTTCGCTGCGCGACACCCTGTATAAGGAAGCGCACTGGCCGTGGCCGGAGACCGAGGACCTGCGCGCGGTGCTTTCCTACTGGCGCGCCAACCGTACCGCGGCCGAGCCGACCTACGTGTACTACGGGGCCGTCCCCGCCTTTGCTTACTACACGCGCACGGACCCCTGGGCGCGCGACCTGCGAGCAACCTGGTACCTCGACTGCTGGCACGAGGGCGGGGATGCCTGCGGGCGCGGGGGGGTTCACTTCGGGCGCTGGCTGCGCGGTCTCAACCAGACGCAGCGCGTCGCGGACGTGTTCCGCTCCTTCGGTGGAGCGCCGGAATCGTTCTGGGTCGTGTTCTCGCACATGCAGCCCAACGACGATCGTGATCTGGTGGCGGATCTGGTCGCAAACGGGTATCTTATCCAGTCCGCTTACCAGGCGAGCGACGCCGCGGTGTTCTTTCTGAAGCGGAATTGATACCGGCAGAAACCATGATCCAGTTCAACCGTGTCAGCAAATCCTTCGGGAGCCAGCTCCTCTTCGAGGACATGAGCTTCGGGCTCAACCGCCGCGAGCGGGTGGGGCTGGTGGGCCGCAACGGCCACGGCAAGACCACCCTGTTCCGCATGGTGCTGGGCGAGCTCTCACCCGACGGCGGCGACATCGTCATTCCGCGGCGCTACCGCATCGGTCACCTCGACCAGCACATCCGCTTCACCCAGCCCACGGTGCTGGGCGAGGCGGCGCTCGGACTCCCGGAGGGTCATCGCGACGAGACCTGGCGCGCGGAGGCAATCCTCTTCGGCCTCGGCTTCGGCGCCGCCGACATGGAACGCTCGCCGGACCTCTTCTCGGGCGGCTTCCAGGTGCGCTTGAACCTGGCCAAGGTGCTGGTGTCCGAGCCGGATCTGCTGCTGCTCGACGAGCCCACCAACTACCTCGACGTCGTCTCCATCCGCTGGCTGGAGCGCTTTCTCAACGAGTGGAAGACCGAACTGATGCTCATCACCCACGACCGTTCCTTTATGGACAGCGTGGTGACGCACACCGTGGCCATCCACCGCCGCCGCGCCAAGAAAATCGCCGGCAACACCGAGAAGATGTACGCGCAGATCCTGCAGGAAGAGGAAATCTACGAGAAAACGCGCATGAACGACGAGCGCAAGCGCCGCGAGATCGAACGTTTCATCGAGCGCTTCCGCGCCAAGAACTCGCTGGCCACGCGCGTGCAGTCGCGCGTGAAACAGCTGGCCAAGCACGAGCGCCTGGAGAAACTGGAACGCATCCAGACCCTGGACTTCGAGTTCAACGCCGCACCCTTTCCGGCCAAGTCGCTGATGCGCGTGGACGGGGTGTCGTTCGGGTACGGTGACGGCGCCGCCCTGTTCGAGAATCTGAACTTCGAGATCCACGACCACGAACGCATCTGCGTCATCGGTCCCAACGGCAAGGGCAAGTCGACGCTGCTGCGCGTGCTGGCCGGCGAGCTGGAGCCGCGCAAAGGAAGAATTACCTCGCACCCGCGCACCGTGCCCGGGTACTTCGCCCAGACCAACGTCAACACGCTGCACCCCAAGCTCACCGTCATCGAGGAAGTGCAGTCCGCCGACCCATCGTGTCTGCCGCAGAAGGCGCGCGACGTGGCCGGTGTGATGATGTTCGAGGGCGACGACGGGCTCAAGAAGATATCGGTGCTCTCCGGCGGCGAGAAGAGCCGGGTGATGCTGGCCAAGCTGGTGGTGACGCCGAGCAACCTGCTGTTCCTCGACGAGCCCACCAACCACCTGGACATGGATTCGTGCGACTCGCTGCTCGCCGCCATCGACGCGTTCGATGGTGCGGCGGTGATCGTGACCCACAACGAGATGTTCCTGCACGCACTGGCCACCAAGTTCATCATCTTCGACCGCGGTGGCGTGCGCGTATTCGACGGCAGCTACCAGGACTTCCTCGACACCATCGGCTGGGAGATGGACGACAGCATGGCGCGCACGCGCACCCCCGACGCGCCCGCGCCCAAAGCCCCGCCCACCCCGGTGGTCACGGCGGCGGCGGACCGCAAGGCGACGCGCCAGACGCGTGCAAAGATGGTGCAGGAACGCGCCAGGCTGCTGGGTCCGCTGGAAAAGCGCGTGGCCGAGGCGGAGAAACGCATCATGACGCTGGAGCGCGACCGCGAGAACACCTTCGCCGCCCTGGCCAATGCGTCCGCCAGCGGCGACGCGACGGTCATCGCCGAGCTGTCGAAGAAGAGCCGCGAGCTGGAGTCGCGCATCGAGTCCGCCTACGAGGACCTGGAGAAGGCGACGCTGGCGTTCGAACGGGAGTCAAAGTCATTCGAAGGCAAGTGGAAGGAGGCCATGTGATGCGCGCCACCGGATTCACCCTCGCCGTTGTCTGCGCGGCCACCGCGTGGCTCGCCGCGGCCGCCCCGGCGGCGCGAGCCATCCGGCCCATGGCCACCGACCGGCCCACCCGCACCGACACGCCCTATTCGGTGCCGGCGGAGCACTTCCAACTGGAGATGGACTTCGTGACCGTCGGCCATCTGGGCTACGGCGACACCGACATCGACGGATTCAGCATTGCGCCCTTCAATCTCAAGTACGGCTTCACCGACGCGGTGGACGTGCAGTTTCTGATTACGCCCTACCTCAGCACGACAACCACCACCGGCGGAAGCGAGGAAACCGAAGATGGCTTCGGGCCGGCGGGCATGCGCATCAAGGTCAACCTCACCGGCAACGACGGCGAGGGAACGGCGGTGGCGGTGATTCCCTATTTCGTCGCACCCACGCGCGGCATCGAAAAGCTCGACAACACGGTGTACGGCCTGTCGGTGCCGTTTGCCTTCACGCTGGCGAACGGGCGCACGCTCGGCGCGGCGGCGGGCGCGGAGGCAATCGGCGACGGCGACACGTCGGTCTTTGCGTCGGTGGTGTTCAGCACGCCGGTGGTCGACGCCTGGAGCGGCTACCTGGAGCTGTACGGAATCGCCGGCGGGCTCGACGACGCGGACACCCAGATCGTCACGCTGGACGCGGGCGCGGTGCTCGACCCGGGGCGGAACTGGGCGTTCGACGCCGGCATCAACGTGGGCATCACCCCGGACACCGAGGATTGGCGCGTGTTCGTGGGGGCCTCGGCGCGCCGATAGGGCCCCTTCCGGTTCACCCACCCATGCCGTATCATGGGAGGGTGAACCCCCCGCGCCTCGCCTTGATCATTCTGTTCGCGGGCGCTTCGCTGCTGTCGTGCTCCAGCGACCCCGTCGCGCCCGGCGGCCCCGGCACCGCCACCGGCGCGTACGACATCCGCCTGGAGTCGTTCGGGGAACGCGTCAGTTCCGTGTGGGGCCGAAGCGCCAACGACGTGTATGCCGGCGCCGACATGCTGCTCCATTTCGACGGCCGGCGCTGGACGCCCACCCCCTTGCCGCGCGAGATGTCCGGGTATACCGAAGTGTGGGGAACCGCCAGCGGCGAACTGCTGTTGCCGGGCTATGATCGCATCTACCGGTCCAGCGGCGGCACCTGGGACTACGTTGCCATGCCCTTCTACGCCCGCGCCGTGTGCGGACTCCCCAGCGGCGAGATTCTCGTGGCAGCCGACGAGGGGTACGTGTACCGCTACGACGGCGCCACCTGGTCGGAGGACTCCGTGACCACGGGCGTCTACTTCCGCGACATTCACGCCACGTCGACGACGAATGTGTTCGCCGTGGGCGAACCCGATTTCTACTCGAGCACCGGGCCTTCGACAATCGCGCAATACGATGGCAATGAGTGGCACTGCGCGTCCATCGACAGCATGCGATCGTTCTACAGCGTCCTTGGCCTGCAGGACGGTTCGGCTTTTGTTCTGGGCTCGGACTACAACTGGGAAACGGGATTGTTTCGTTACGTGAACGGGCTCCCGCTGGCTCCGGTGGTTCCGGGCGGCGATCGGTTCATCCCGGCGACCCTGTGGGGGACCGGAGCCGACGTCTATGTCGGCGGGAGGGACGACGTGGGGGCGGTCGTCTATCACAACGACGGCGCAAGCTGGGTTCCGCAGCGCATTGCCGCCAGCAGCCAGCCGGGATCCGGATGGACCGCGCCCACCGGCGAGGTATTCACGACGCACTCGCGCAATGGCCTCTATAAGACAGATGCCGCCGCGAGCGAACGTATCCTGGGCGGCGGAATTGAAAACATCAGCACCATGTGGGCGTCTCCCGAGGGTGACATCTTCGTCGCCGGCGTGAGCGCGTACCGCTTTGACGGAGAGAACTGGATCGACCTGGACAAGGAGTCCATCACGTCCAACTGGGTGTACGGAATCGACGGCACCAGCAACCGCGACCTCTACGCCGTCGGTTCCGGCATGATCCTCCACTACGACGGCGCGGTGTGGGACTGGGTGAGCGGCGCCTTCCAGGAGAGCCTCAGAGACGTGGCGGTGGCGGGGGTCCGCGTTTTTGCCGTGGGTGACTACGGCGGCATTGTTCAGTTCGACGGCCGTGCGTGGGAGAGGACCGAGATCCCGGGCGCCCGGATGATCGCCGTGGATGCGTGGGAGGGCGGCGCCATCGCGGTGGGCGTGGAGGGCGGGATCACCCGTCACGATGGCACCGCGTGGCGCCTCGAAGAGAGCCCGGTCTCCTGGTGGCTCTTCGACGTGGTTGCGTTCGGCCCCCACGACATCATCGCCGTGGGTGAGAACGCCTGGGAGATCGTGGTCTACGACGGACGCACGTGGATGACGCGACCCATCGAGTCGTACCGGGCGACCGGCCGTGGTAACCCAAGCGAAGCCATCTGGGGACGCTCGTCGAGGGATTTCTACGTCGCGCAGTATGCGGGGACAATCCAGCGTTTCGCCGGCGGGAGCTGGTCGGAACTACCGCACGTCATCTCCCAGGGTGTCAGCGGGGTGGCCGGTACGCCCAACGGCGACGTGTTCGTCTCCGGGAGCGACAAGATCATCAGCTACCGCCGGCGCTGATCGTCGCGCTTCTTCGCGGCACGGCTTCCCCGCGCCACCGCACCACTCCCGAATTTTTCCTTCAGGCGATCCATCACCGCATCCAGCGCGCGGTTGCGCGAGGTGGTCTCGCGCTTCGCGGCCGGCGTGTCCGAGAACAGGTCGCGGGTGAGTTCTTCCGCGTGCACCAGGTTGGAGAGCGACACCCCCAGCAGGCGCAGCGCGCGCCCGCGCCGGCCGAGTTTCTCTTCCAGCAGGTGGCGCGCGGCGTCGCGGATCAGCACCGAGTCGTAGGTGGCATCGGGCAGTGTCATGGCGCGGGTGACGGTGGTGAAGTCCGCGTAACGCGCCTTGAGGTTGACGGTGTGGCCGGGCATGCCGTCGGCACGCGCGCGGCCGGCCACGCGCTCGCACAGCAGGTCCAGCTCAACGCGCAGCGCGTCGGCATCGGCGATGTCCTTTGCGAACGTGTTCTCCGCGCCGATCGACTTGGCCTCCGTGTCCGGCACCACCGGGCGCTCGTCGATGCCGCGCGCGAGCTGCTTCAAACGCGGCGCGTACGAACCCGCAATCGCCTCCAGCTGCGCGTCGGGCATCTTCACGAGATCGCCCACGGTAAGGATGCCCGCCCCGGCCAGCGCCTTCTCCGTCACCTTGCCCACCCCCCACAGCCGCCACACCGGCAACGGCGCCAGGCGCGCCTCCGCCTCCTCCCGGGTGATGACCACGAAGCCGTCGGGCTTCTCGAGGTCGCTGGCGAGCTTGGCCAGGTACTTGTTGGGCGCCACCCCCACCGACGCCACCAGCCCCACCTCGTCGCGGATGCGCCGCTTGATCAAACGGCCGATCTCCTCCCCGCTGCCGAACAGCGCGCGGCTGGCGGTGACGTCCAGGAAGGCTTCGTCGATGGAGAGGGGTTCGATGAGCGGGGTGTAGGTTTCGAAGATCCTGCGGATCTCATGCGACAACTCGACGTAGCGCGACATGCGCGGCGTGATGAAGATGCCGTGCGGGCAGAGCTTGTGGGCACGCGCCGAACTCATGGCGCTGTGCACGCCGAACGTGCGCGCCTCGTACGACGCCGCCGACACCACCCCGCGCGACTCGGCCGCGCCACCGACGATGACGGGCTTGCCGGCCAGCGCCGGGTTGTCCATGACCTCCACGGATGCGTAGAATGCATCCATGTCGACGTGGAGGATGGCGCGATGGGCGTGATCGGGCATAGTGATTCTCGGCGCTGAAACGCGCAGGCGGGATCGGCTGGAGGCATTGTACCGCGCGCCGCGCCCGCCAGCAAGCCCCTTCACGGTTGCGCGGCATACGGGTATGATGCGCGGCGTGAGCAACGCACCCATGCGCGACAAGATCGTCGTCGTCACCGGCGCCAGCTCCGGCATCGGCAAGGCATCCGCGGCCGGCATCGCCGCGCTCGGCGCGCACACCGTGCTGGTGAGCCGCACCGCAAAGCGCGGGCGCAAGGCCCTGGACGAGATGGCGCGCGCCTGCACGTCGCCGTCGCTGGACCTGCTGGTGGCGGATCTCTCCACCATGGCCGCGGTGCGGGACCTTGCAGATACATTCAACGCAAAGTACCAGCGCCTCGACGTGCTCTTCAACAACGCCGGCATCCTCACCAGTCGGCGCCGCGTCACCGCGGACGGCTTCGAGGAGCAGTTCTTCGTGAACTACCTGTCGTACTACCTGCTCACCGGCCTGCTCCTCGACCGGCTGCGCGCGGGTGCGGCGTCGCGCATCATCAACATGACGTCGTCGTCCCACTCGAGCGGCATTCTCGACTTCGACGACCTGCAGATGGAACGCCGCTACCGGGGCTGGCAGCAGTACGCCAACACCAAGCTCATGAGCATGGTGTTCACCTATGCGCTGGCGCGACGCCTGCAGGGCTCCCACGTGACCGCCAACTGTCTCCATCCCGGCGTCATCCACACCGGCCTCCTGCGCAACTTCTCATCGGTGCTGAACCTGATGTTTCACGCGCTGCAGCGCTTCTTCAAGCAGCCCGACGACGGCGCCGAGACGCCGGTGTACCTGGCCTCATCGCAGGAGGTGGCGGGCGTGAGCGGGAAGTATTTCCGCCGCTGCGAGCCCATGGGAACCACCGCGGCGTCCAACGACCCGGTGGTCCAGGAGCGCCTGTGGTCCGAGAGCGAGCGCTTGTCCGGCTTTCACTACTCGCTCTGAAGCGCGATTCGCGGGTTGCCCCCCGCGCGGCCGCGCCATACAATTGAACCACCCCCCCTCTCGCCAGCACGCCACGGGTTTCCAGAATGCGTACCACGCCTGCATACCCGATCCTCTTGTTCGCCCTCGCCGGCCTCCTCGCCGCGTGCGGCGACGACCCCGCCGCGCCCGAAGAACCGCCACCCATCGTGAAACCCGCCGTGTGGACCGAACTCCACGGGCTCCCACCCGCCACCACGCTCTACGCCCTGTGGGTTCCGCGCGACGACTACGTGATCGGCGTGGGCCCGGGTGGCACGGTGATGCGCTGGGACGGGCAGGAGTGGGCGACGATCGCCAACGACGGGACGCGCAACCTGTACGCAATCGCCGGCGTCACCGGGGGCGAAACGGTGGCGGTGGGCGACGGCGGCGAGATCGTGCGTTTCGAAACCACGCAGTTTGTGAAGACCACCGGGGCCACCACCGAGAACCTGCGCGGCCTGTGGACGCCGGGCGGCAGCGCGTTCACCGCCGTCGGCAGTGGTGGTGTGATTCTGCGCGGGGACGGAAACGCGTGGAGCCTGGATACGAGTCCCGTCGTCACGCCGCTGTTCGGCGTGTGGGGATCGGGTGTGAACGACGTCTTCGCGGTGGGATTGAACGGCGTCATCATTCACTTCGACGGTACCGCATGGACACCGATGGCCAGCGGCAGCAACGCGCTGCTGGCGGCGGTTGCCGGCAGCGCGTCCGACGACGTGTACGCGGTGGGCGAGGCGGGAACGGTGCTGCACTACGACGGCGCGGCCTGGTCGCCCATGGTGAGCGGCACGCAGGAAACGCTGCAGGGGGTTACCGCCGGCAATCGAACCGTGGCGGTTGGCGCCAACGGCACCGTGATATCGCTCGCGGGCGGGTCGTGGAACACCGAGCCCGCCATCACGGGAGAATGGCTCTACGGCGCGGCGCAATCGGGGGCGAGCACATGGGTGGTGGGGGCACGCGCCATCCTCCACGACGGCGGCGCAGGTTGGGCGCCGGAGACGCGCGGCGCGGTGCCGCAACTGAGTGGCATCACGGGCCCGCCGCATACACCCCTGCGCGTGGTGGGTGGCGGCGGTTACGTCGCCCGGCAGCTTGGCGACGCATGGCACTGGGAAGATGCGGGCAACGCTCGCACCTTCAACGCAATCTGGTGCGAGCCGGGTGGCGACGTGTTCGCGGTGGGCAGCAACCGCATCGTGCACCACGATGGAATCGCCTGGGTGGAGGAGTACAACTCCCCGGTGGAACTGCTCGACGTCGCCGGTGGACCGTCGGGCGTGTATGCGGTCGGCACCGGCGGGGCGATCCTGCGCCGTAACTTTGGCGTGTGGACCTCCGTGCGGCCCACCACGCCGGTCTTCAACGACCTGCGCGCCTACACCAGCCTCGCCGGGGACGAGGCGTACATCGTCGGCTCGGACGGCCGGCTGCTCGCGTTCAACGGTGCCGCCTGGGTCGTATCCGATTCGAGAATCACCACACAACTCAACGACGTCACCGGTTCGGTGCCCGGCAGCTCGGTTCGCGCGGCGGCGGTCGGAGAGACGAGCCGGGGCGGACAGGGGACCATCATCGGCTTGAGCCCGGTGAAGGGGCGGGGATGGGAGGCCATGCCCAGTCCCACCCCGAAATCACTTCTGGCGCTGGCGCGCGGTCCCCAGGGCCGCCTGTATGCAGTGGGACAGAGCGGCGTGGTGATCGCGTACGACGGCACGGCGTGGTCGGTGGTGCCCTCCCCCACACTCAAAACGCTGCGCGGCGCGTGGTCGGACGGCAAGCGGCTGTTCGTCACCGGCGGCGAACAAACCAGCGGCACCGTGGTCCTGCGCTACGCCACGCCTTGATCTGAGCGCGCGACGCGACTATCCTCTATCACTTGAAGTTCCCTCCCATCAGACGACTGGCGCCAGTGGCCGGCCTGCTGGCCACGCTCGCGTTCTCCGCGTGCACGGACACCGTCGTGCTTCCCCCACCACCACCCGGGTACGCGTTCAGACCGGAGGTCGCCGAGATCGGGTCGTTTCACGACGTGTGGGCGGGTGCGGCGGACGACATGTGGGCGGTGGGCGGACGCGGCCTGATTCTCCACTACGACGGCGCACTCTGGCAGCGTGTGGAGAGCGGTGTCAGCGAGGAGATCAACGGCGTGTGGGGCGACGGCACCGGCGCCGTGTACGCGGTGGGCAACAACGGCCTGCTGCTTCGTTTCGACGGCACCGCCTGGCTTCCCATCACCTCTCCCACCGCGGAGGGCCTCAACGCCATCTCCGGCACCGCGCCCGACAATATCTTCGCGGTGGGCAACCGTGGCACCGTCATCCACTACAACGGCAACGCGTGGACACCACAGCAGACCGGCACGGTGACGGCGAACCTGCGCGGCGTATGGGCGTACTCACCGTCGGTGGCGTACACGGTTGGCAACGACGGCACCGTTCTCTCGTATTCCGGCGGTGGCTGGTCAACCATCGCGCCGGCCACCTCCGAACACCTGCGCGGCGTGTTTGGTTTCTCGGACAGCGACGTGTTCGCGGCGGGCAACAACGGGGCTATTCTCCACTACGACGGCGTGTCGTGGACCCCGCAGAGCAGCGGGGTCACACGCTGGCTGCAGGGGCTGTGGGGCGTTTCCTCCGCCGACATGTTCGCGAGCGGCGAGGGCGGGACGGTGTTGCACTACGACGGCAGCGCGTGGACGCGCTTCACTTCCAACATCTTCACCACCCAGTACTTCGAGGGGATGGACGGAACCGCGAATGACAACGTGGTGGCGGTGGGCACGCTGGGCACGCTGGTGCGCTACGACGGTGCGGAGTGGAAGAAGGAATTGAGCGACGTGGGCGCCATCGTGCGGCGCGGCCTGTGGGGCACGGGCAACGACGACCTCTACCTGGTGGGAACCTACGGCGAGATCTTCCACCGCCGCGGCGGCGAGTGGCGCTTCATCGCCGGTGGCCGGCCGCAGTCGCTCAACGACGTGTGGGGTGCGGGCGGCGAGATCATCGTGGTGGGTGACGCGGGCCTCGCGATGCACCGGGACCGGAGCGGCTGGGTGGTGATGGACACCGGAAGCAGCGAAGGCCTCAACGGCGTGTGGGTTGCGAGCCCCGGCGACGCTTTTGCGGTTGGAAACAACGGCGCCATTCTGCACTGGGACGGCGCGGCGTGGTCGCCGCAGAACAGCGGGAGTTCACGCGTGCTGCACGACGTCTGGGGCACATCGGCCACTCATGTCCTCGCGGTCGGCAACGATGGTCTGGTGCTACGCTACGACGGAACTTCATGGGGCCCGGAAGCCATGCTGGATGCGGTGGCGCTGCGCGCGGTGTGGGGTTCGTCGGCGTCCAACGTAATCGCGGTGGGAACGGGCGCGGCCGGCCAGGGCAACGCGTTTCGCTTCGACGGCGTGGCGTGGAAGAAGGAGACCATCGGAACCAGCGCCGCCCTGGAAGCGGTGCACGGCGTGTCCGCGGGCGATATCTTTGCCGTCGGCATCGGCGGGGGCGGCATCGGCACGTTCAAGGACAGCTTCTTCCATTTCGACGGCGCCACGTGGCGGCGGTCGTCCACGCAGAGCTACGTCCACCTCTCCGGGGTGTGGGCGGTGTCGGAGTCCACCGTGTACACCTGTGGCACAGGAACGGTTCTGTACCGGGGAACACTCAAGTAGGGCCGCGCAACGCCGCTCACCCGGCAGGAAAGGGTGACGATGTCCGTTGGCAGTCACACCCATGGCCTGACCCATGCCGAGGCCCGCGCGCGCCTTGCCCGCCACGGGCCCAACGCGCTTCCCGCGCAGGAGAAACTGCCCGCGTGGAGGCGCCTCGCCGCCCAGTTCAAGAGCCCGCTGATCTACGTTCTTCTCGCCGCGCTGATCGTCGACCTCGCCGTGTGGTGGATCGACGGCAGCCACGGCTTCCCCATCGAGTCGCTCGCCATCGGCGTCATCCTGTTGCTGAACGCCTCGCTCGGCGTGTGGCAGGAGCGCAAGGCGGAGGCGGCGCTCGCGCACCTCAAGACGCTGTCCGCGCCCCTGGCGTGGGTGCGGCGCGACGGCGCGTGGCACCACATCGCCGCCGCGCACATCGTCCCGGGTGACATCGTGCGCGTCGAGTCCGGGGACCGCGTGCCCGCCGACGGGCTGCTGCGCGGGGCGGAAGTGGCGGTGGACGAATCGATGCTCACCGGCGAGAGCGTCCCCGTGGACCGCACCGACGGCGATCTCCTCTCCAGCGGGACCATCGTGGTGCGCGGCAGGGCCTTGCTGGAAGTCACCGCGACCGGGGCCGCGAGCGCCCTGGGCCGCCTCGCCGCCATGCTCGGCGGCATCGAAGCGGAGCAGACGCCCCTCGAACGGCGCATCCGGCATTTCGGCAACCAGGTCGCGGTCTGGATCAGCGTGCTGGCGGTGGCGCTGGTGGTGGGCGGTGTCGCCGTGGAGGGAGTTGGATCGATCGGGCACGTGTTCCTTTTCGCGGTTGCGCTCGCGGTCGCCGCGGTGCCGGAGGGACTGCCTGCGGTGATGACACTGACGCTTACGCTCGGTGTCGAGCGCATGGCGCGCCGCCGCGCCGTGGTACGCAAGCTTGCCGCCGTCGAAGCACTGGGCTCGGTGACGGTGATCGCCACGGACAAGACCGGTACCATCACCGAGAACCAGATGCACGTCCGCTCCGTCGACTCGCCGTCGCGGGAGCTGGCGCTGCGCGCGGCGGTTCTCGCCAACGACGCGCAGGAGAGCGCGGGCGACCCCATCGACGTGGCCCTGCTGCGCTTTGCGCGCCAGGAAGGCATCGACGTTGACGCCATCCACGCCTCCTGCCCCCGCATTTCCGCGCGCCCGTTTGACAGCGGTCACAAGTACATGCGCGCAACCGTGCAGGAAGAAGCGGGCGTGGTGAGCTACCTCAAGGGCGCGCCCGAGGTGCTGCTGGAACGCTCCACGGTGGACACCACCGGGAGACGGCAGTGGAGCGAGAAGGCGAGCCGGTACGCGCGCGACGGCCATCGCGTCCTGGGCGTTGCGCGCGGCGCCGGCGCGCGCGACGACGCGCTCGAGTTCCTGGGCCTGGTGCTGATGTGGGATCCGCCCCGCGGCGAGGTGCCCGACTCAATCCGCCGTGCACTCGACGCCGGCGTGCGCGTCATCATGATCACCGGCGACCACCCGGAGACGGCGCGCGCCATTGCGCGGCAGGTGGGGATCCCGGGCGACCGGTGTCTAACCGGAGACGATGTCACGGGCATGTCCACCGATGCGCTCGCGCACGCGCTGCGCGAGGTCACCGTCTTTGCCCGCGTGCGCCCCGAGCACAAGGTGCGGATAATCGAGTCGCTGCAGTCGTCGGGAGAGATCGTGGCCGTGACCGGTGACGGCCTCAACGACGCACCGGCGCTTAAGCGCGCGGACGTGGGTGTCGCCATGGGGGTACGGGGATCGGATGTTGCCCGCGATGTCGCCGACCTGGTGCTGATGGACGACAACTTTGCGACCATCGTGGCGGCCATCGAGGAAGGACGCAGCATCTACGAGAACATCCGCAAGTTCATCCGCTTCCTGTTCTCGACCAACCTCTCCGAAGTCATCGTGGTTTCGCTGGGCTGGTTTCTGGCGGCTGTTCTTGGCCTGCGCGAGGCCACCGGCACCGTCCTGCTCCCGCTGACGGCCGTGCAGATCCTGTGGATCAATCTGGCCACGGACGGGTTGCCCGCACTCGCGCTCGCCCTCGACCGCAATCCCGGGGTGATGCGCCGGCCGCCGCTGCCACCCACCGCGCCCCTGCTGGATACCGCGTCGCGCCGTTTCGTGCTGGTGAGCGGATCGGCCAAGGCGATGGTGGCTCTGTCCATCCTGGGTGTGATTCCACTGCTCGGCATGTCGGTGGACACCGCGCGCACGGTGAGCTTTCACTTCCTGTGTATCGGACAGCTGTTCTTCGCCTACCCCGGACGCCGCACATGGCTGAAGCCCATGCCGAACCCGGCATTGCACGCGGCCATCTTCTTTGGCATCGCCGTACAGGTCGTGATGGGAACGCTGCCCGCCGCCGCGCGCGCACTGGGAACGGTGCCCATGACATGGCCGCTGTGGGCGACGGTCATCGTATGCGCCCTTGCCACATGGGGCATGGCGGAACTGGTGAGCCGATGGCAGTGGCAGCAACCCGGCAATCCCCGATTGACAGCCTCACCGCCGCGCGCGGATGATCGCAGGCACCCATGACATGGATCATGTTCATTGCTACCGCCGGCGTGACCATCTTCGCGGGAACGCGCCTGGCGTACTATGGCGATATCATCGCGGAGAAGTCCGGGCTGGGCCGCACCTGGATCGGCCTGGTGCTCATTGCCGCCACCACCTCGCTTCCCGAGCTCTTCACCGGCATCTCGTCCACTCTCGTCTTCAAGCTCCCGGACATCGCCGTGGGCGATATCCTCGGCAGCTGCATGTTCAACCTCGTCATCCTGTCGATCATGGACATCGTGGGCGGAAAGACACCCATCTCGGCTCGCGCGCACCAGGGCCACGCGCTCACCATCGGCCTGGGGCTGCTGCTCATGACCATCGTGGGCTTCAGCATGGCGGCGGGATGGGCCCTGCCGGTGCTGGGCTGGATCGGCCTCGGCACACCCGTGTTGCTCGCGGTCTATCTGTTCACCGTGCGCATCTCCTTCATCTTCGAGCGGCGGCGCACGGAACAGCAGGCCGCGGAGCTGGCGGAAGAGCGCCGCTATGACCTGGTATCGCTGCGCACCGCGCTATCACGCTACGCCGTCAACGCGCTCGTCGTGGTGGTGGCCGCGTCGTTCCTCCCCAGGCTGGGTGAGCGCATCGCGGTTGAAACCGGCCTCGGGCAGGCCTTCGTCGGCAACCTGTTCATCGCCATCACCACCTCGCTGCCGGAAATCGTCGTCTCGCTGGCCGCGGTACGTCTGGGTGCGGTGGACCTCGCCTTCGGCAATGTGCTCGGCAGTAACATCTTCAACATGTGCATCCTCGCCCTGGACGACATCTTCTTCGCGCCCGGCCCCATCCTGGCGGCGGCGGACCCAAGCCACCTGCTGTCGGTGTTCGCGGTGGTTGCCATGTACGCCATGCTGCTGGTGGGGCTCACCTACCAGGCCCTGCGCAAGCGTCTCGTACTGGCCTGGGACACGGCCGGCATCCTGGTGGTTTACATCGTCACCCTCGCGCTGCTCTACCTTGCGCGCGCTCCTCTGCCCCCTCCCGCGCTCCCCTGACACTGCCCCATGACGCCCGGTAGGGCCGCGTGGGGGCGCATGCTTCCCTGTTCCATTCCGGCGCGAACCTTGCTCTGTAGGCCATGTTCTTCCCTGGAGGTCGGACATGAGAACGACTTGCTTCATTTCATGCACCCTGTTGATCGCGGGTTTCGCGCTCCTCGGGTGCTCGCGCACCGTGGTCCACAAGGACGGCGGACCCGACGTGGTTGTGGTCAAGGAGAAGCAGCCCGGACCGCCGGACCACGCGCCTGCACACGGTCATCGCAGGAACAACGACAAGGTGGTCCTGATATACAGCTCCGACCTGCAGGTGTACGTGGTCGAGAATCACGATAACTGCTACTACTCGGCAGGCCAGTACTTCCGTCCGGGTAAGAAGGGTTGGGAGTGGAGCGTGGAGGTCGCCGGACCGTGGCGTCAGGTGGAACTCATGAGCGACGTGCCGCCCGGCCTGCGCAAGATGGACGTGAGCATGCACCAGAAGAAGGAAAAGAAGGAAAAGAAAGAAAAGAAAGAGAAAGAAAAATAGCGGACCGACTGAACCCCACCCGGTCCCAAAAGAAACTCCCCCGGCCGATTGACTCGACCGGGGGAGTTTTCTCTTTTCCGCTGACCGGTACGAACTAGAAGTTCGTCTGACGGTTGGCGTCGAGCGCGCGATCGATTCGCGCGATCGTCTCCATCATGTGTGCGTTGGTGGCATCGTCGAGACCCGGCCTGGCCAGGGTCGACTGCGCCGCTCCGCGGATGCGGGTGAGATTGAGCCGCGACAGCGCCACCGCGTCCTGCGGGGTCAGCGGTGACGGCTCCACCACCTGCTGGATCAGCATGTCGGTGTACGTCCGCTGCAGGTTCCGGTCCCAGGTGGCCGTGCGGCCCTGGGGCGCCGCCCGATCGGTCCAGATGGACTTGGTGAGCGTGCCGTACAGCTCCGACAGCTTGAACGCATCGTCCGACTGGTACTGCGCCTCGACCACCCGTGCCTGACGGAACGGATTCATGAGGTTGAACAGAACGCCGGTCTGCAGCGCCTCCACCCACATGGTGAGCGGGAAATCGAAACGACGGCCCGGCTGGAAGAGGTTGTTCTCCCAGCTCCACATCTTGTCGTCCTGCATCTTGTTGAGAAGCTCGGGCGACAGGGCCCAGTCATCCGCCTGCAGCGCATTGCCCACCACGAAGTTGAGCGCCGCGCGCTGATCGGTCGCCGCAATCGGGTCGAACGGCAGTTTGCCGCCTCCCTTGTGGGCACGTTCGGTCAGGGCACCACCGATGTTCTTGGTGGCCACGTTGGCACAAACGTACTTCTGGATGAGCAGCGTCTGCACGGCGGCGCGCAGCGGAACATAGTCTCCACCCTCGACCACCACGCGCTCCTCCAGCTTTCCGTTCTGGAGCAGATCGTCGCAGATCGCCATCCGCTCGGCGGCCCACATCATCGGGTTGTCCGAGAGGTCGTTGATGTTGCTGCGCGGATCCAGCGCCCCCATCGGGTACGTGTCTTCATCGGTACCGTAGAGATAGGACTTCTGGGTGCACTCCGCCGCGATGGCCTCCAGGTTCTTCTGCTGCTCCTCCGGCGTGTCACCATCCACCGGCATGTAGCCCCACTTGGCCGCCCACTCGTCGTAGGTACCGACGCCGGGCGTGTAGTAGTAGCCCTGCTTGGACGAATCCCGGGCCACGTTGGGCGTGGGATAGTCCATGACCGATCCGGTCATGCCGATCTGTTCGATGGTGGCCTTGTCGTTGAGCTTGTCGTACGGCGTTGAGCCGGAGCTCTTGAAGTTGTGGCGGAAACCGAGCGTGTGACCCACCTCGTGGGCCGCCACGAAGGTCAGCGCCTCGCCGATGTACTCCTGGGGCACGCCGTCGGCCGGATCCACCATGCCCGAACCCAGCAGAGCCACGCGCATGAACTGACCGCCGAGTTCCATGCAGTCGTTCATCGAGCAGAGCTGGTAGGGACGGTTCTGGAAATACGGCAGCGAACGGAACGCCTCTTCCTTCTGCCGCTCCTCGGGCGTCATCCACAACTGCTTGAGGTTCGGATCCACCTGCATCAGCGCGGCCTGCGGACCCGCGTAACGGCGGTACGCCTTGCCGAAGTTGTGAACGATGTTGTGCTCGAAGAGAATGTCGGCGTCGATGATCTCACCGGTGCGTGGGTCGACACGCGAGGGTCCGATGGCTCCGTAGGACACCTGGTCCGACGTGTTCCAGCGGATGGTGTTGTAGCGCGCATCGGCCGGATCGTACTCGGGGTCTTCCTCCGGTGTCGGCGCGCGTTTGCCCACGATGGCGTTCTTGAAACCGGCCGCTTCGAAGGCCCGGTTCCAGAACTCCACGCCGGCGATCATGAACGGAACGTACTCGTCGGGTACGGTGCGATCGATGTAGAACACGATCGGCTGTACCGGCTCGGAAAGCGCCGCGGCGGGATCCTTCTTCTCCAGCCTCCAGCGGTTGGCGTAGTGCGTGAAGAAGGTCTCCTGCTTCTCCTTGGTGAAATCCTTGAACGTGGTGGTGAAATACCCCACGCGGTCATCTGCGATACGCGGCATCATCGGCTCTTCCGGAAGCTGGCGAATGCTCCAGGCGATGCCGATCTGGATGTTGCGCGCATCCGGTACGCTGGGGAGATTCAGCTGTTCCACGCGGCCGGGCGAATAGGTCAGGCGCGTGTCGATCTCCGTGTTGGTCGGATAGTTCTTGAGGCTCTCGATGAAGTTCTTCTTCGCGTCCGGCCGCACCGGCTGGTTCAACGCGGCGCCGAGCCAGATGCTCATGCCAGCCGCGTCGGACAGGAAGTAATCGCGCACATCGATAACCACCACGTCGTCCTTCTCGGCCTTGATCGGGAAACTCTCCAGGATCGAGTTCGAAAAGGTCAGGGCCATCGCCCGCTCCAGCGGCTCGTTGTCGCCGGCGCGGAAGTTCGTGCTCAGACGGCGCATCTGGATGTGGTCCTCGCTGCGGTGGAAGTCGAACATGATGTCGTCCACCGGCAGGCCACCGTACACGAAGTCGGCGCCGATACCCTGCGACAGGGTCAGCAGCGCCAGGTACGGCTTGTCGAGTTGATCCTTGGAGAGGGTGAGAAGCATCTCTTCCTGCTTGGTGTAGATGGTAAGCAGGCCGTCTTGCTTCTTGTGCTCCTTGGTGATGACCTTGTTCCAGGGCTTGTACTTCGGCTCCGGGCCCTTCGGCGTCGGCTTGTCCAGTTTGCTATTCAGGTACGCCTCGTACGGGCGTTCCTTCCTCTTCTTCTTGACTTCACCCGTATCGCCGGAGTCCTCCGCTGCGATGGCCGCATCGAGGGATACCGTCGAGGGCTGCGAAAGGTCACTCGCCTGCGCGTTTCCGGCCATTACGACCAGGAAACAGAAAGCCGCGAGCAGCCCGAATTTCCGAAACATGCTTCTCTAACCTCCTGAATTGAAAGGCACCTGGGTGGGTTCAACAGAGCTATACGGGCCGGGGACCACAATCGTTCCAGCGCGGGGCCCAAAATCTCGTGCGGACTTTCTCACCGGGACCGGCCAGGACGGCCGGCCTGCCTCGCGCGACCGGCCGGGCAGAGGCAAGGGACCGGGCGCGACTCACCCGGGCCGATAATAGAGAGGCGGAGGAGCGGTTTCAATCCCCGAATGCCGGCCATTGAGACCTTGTTCCACGGGCCCGCCTCGAGCGCGTCGCGATCTCCCTGGACAGCGCCAGCCTCACTAGCGGCCCCGGCCACCACCGCCCGATCTCGCCGGGCGCGACTGCGACCGCTGCGCGGAGCGGTCGCGCGATTGCGAGGAGCGCTGCAGGTCCTGCGACGGGGCCTTGGCCGGTTGCTGCGCTGGCCTCGCGGCGGGCTGCGTCGAGGGCCTGGTGGCGGGTTTGGTGGCCGGCTGCGTCGAGGGCCTGGTGGCGGGCTTGGTGGCCGGCTGCGTCGAGGGCTTCGCGCCGCCGGTCGACTGCCATCCATTCTTCGTATTCTTCTGCCAGCCCTGGTCGGTCTGCCGGTACACGTTGCCGCTCTTGTCCGCGTAGACGTTGTTGGGGTTTTTCGCCGGCTGCGTGGCGGGCCGTTGAGCGGCGCTGCCCTTGGCCGGCTGCACGCCCGCCTGGTGGGTCCGGTAGGCATCGCGCGTGTAGGGTGTCGGTTTGCCGCCACCCGCCGCCTGTCCCGCGCGGTAACCGGCGGACCAGCCGTTGTTATAACCGTGCCCGTAGCCCTGGTTGTAGCCATGGTGGTACCCGTGGTGATAGCCGTGGTTGTACCCGTAGTGATATCCGCCCGGTCCCCAGTAACCGCCGTAGGTACTCACCCGGACGTTGAACCACCCGTAACTCACCCCGTAGGAGAATCCCCATCCCGTGTACGGATTGTAGTGTGCGCTGAAACCATACGTCACCGGCCGCGGGTAGTAGTAGTAGCCGTACCACGGCTGGTAGTAGTAGCCGGTGCCGTACACCACACAACCGCCGTACACGTAGGAACCGTAGTACGCCGGTGTGTATCCCACGTACACGACATCCGGCGTCGAATCGTAGACATACACGTACTTCACGTTGTAGACCGGCGACTCGGGCGGAATGTCCTGCACGGAAGCAGGCACGGAAGCGCACACGGACCACGGACCGGTCGCACTGGACGAAACGAACCAGACGGCGGCGTCGCAACAGTAATACTTGCCGTCGATGAGCAGCACCGACTTGTCGGTGTTCACCGCGTACGACATCTTCGTTCCCGAGATGGTCTCGAATTTCGGTTCGCCGTCGTAGGCGACTTCAACCGTGGCCGTCTTGCGGTCCACCGTGGCGGTCTGCGGGATCTGGTTGTCGAGCACCGCCTCTTCCGCCTCCACCGTCCCGGGCACACTGGAGCGGACGTTTCCCATGTCCGACCCCGCCGGGATCTGCGCGAAGTCTGCCGGGAGTTTCGATCCCGGCACGAATTCCCATTTGTTCGAGGAGAGGGATTTCGACGCGTACCAGCGGCCCGCGATCAGCGCGTAGTAGGTCTGCGAGTCGATGTCCATTACGACGTCGTCCTCGCTGTTCTTCAGATAGAGCAGCGAAGTGCCTTCGATGGCGGCAAAGTCCGGCTCGCCGTTGGTCTGGATGACCTCGGCCGGCGCGGTGCGCATGATCACCTCCGGGATGACGGGCTCGCCGCGCGCCACCCGGGCGGAATCGTCCGCGGCCTCAGCGGCCGCCTCTTCCGCCGGCGGCGCCGGCACCTGCTGGGCGGCGAGTGAGGTGACCTCCGCGGGTGGATCGCTGCGCATGGCCGTCCACGGGCCCATGATCTCGCGCGCCGAGTACCACGCCTCCGCACCCTTCAGGTAAAACAATCCGGTCACCGTGTCCTGCACGATGAAGAACGGCGTATTGAGCACGTACTTGAGCTTGGTGTTCTCGACATCGCGCAGCACGGGCTCGCCGTCTATCAGCACCAGCACGGTGGGCTTCCTGGAGAAGATGATCTCCGGCGGTGAGTTGTCGAGTTTGGCGCTCTTCTCCATCTGATCCTCGACGGCGGCCATGCTGGCCAGCAGTTGATCGTAAGAGAGTTCCAGCTCCCACTTTGGAATCTCCGCCTCCACGATTCTCTTGAATCTGTCGAGGTGCGCTTCGCTTGCATTGGGAAAACGGGCGTTGGTTACCGCCACGTCGAGCAGCGTCACCAAGTTGGCATCGCGATCGATGGAAACCCGCCCGGTGAACCACGTCGCGCCAAACACGGGCTCTTTCGCATCGGGCAGGGTGACGGAAACCGCCGATCTCGCCTTGAGGGTGACCTCGTCGAACGCCTCCAGCTGCGGCTGGTAGATGACGATCTTCCCCTCGGGCGCGTTGATCTCTCGCGGCCAGGTGGTCTCCGTGTCCTGGGCACGTGCCTGCGGCACCACCATGACGAGCGCGAGCGAAAGAAAGAGGAGCGGGCGGCGCAGAACGGCGATTGAACTCATGGGATCTCCATTGTACTCGAACGGGGGCAACAACCAGGGCCGATACCGGGACGGTAACGCACCGCACGCGGGCGCGCAAGGGCGGTGCATGCGACCGCACAATATGCTACGCTGGCGGCCCGTCCATCACTCGACAAGGAGAGCCCATGAAGAACGCACGGGCGATGGGTCCCGTCGCCATTTTGCTGATCGCCGCGCTGGCAGCCGCGCCGCGGTCCGCCACCGCCGCAAAACTCACGCTCGAGCAGGTAACGGGCGGCCACACCCTGCTGGCGCCGCTGCCCACACAGATCAAATGGCGCGGAAACGGCAAGGGGGTGTCGTTCATCCAGACCCTCCCCACGGGCGAGGACGACACCCGGCAGAAGGCGTTGATGGTACGCGATGTCCCCTCGGGCCGTGAACACGTGCTGTGCATCGCCGACACCGTCGGCATTCCCGCCGACCTGCGCGAGGGCGACGACGACCGCTTCTCGATATCCTCCCACGAGTGGAATCCGGCCGGCGACCGCGTGGTGTTCACGTTTCGGGGCGACCTCTTCCTGCTCGACGCCGGCAACGGGCACATCGACCGGCTGACCGAGAGCGAAGGAGATGAGCAGGACGCCGTCTTCTCCCCCGACGGAACGATGATCGCCTACGCGCGCGGCAACGATCTCTACGCGATGGACGTCGACACGCGCACCGAGATCCGCCACACCACCACCGGCTGCGACACCATCTACAACGGCATACTCAACTGGGTCTACATGGAGGAGTTGTTCACGCGCGGCGACGTACGCGCGTTCTGGTGGTCGCCGGACGGGTCCCGCCTGGCGTTCCTGGAGATTCGCGACGGCAGCCCGCCGGTGTACCCCATCGTCGACCAGATCCCCACCCAGGCCACCTACACGCTGCAGCACTACCCCAAACCGGGTGATCCCAACCCGGTGGTGCGCGTCGGCATCGTGCCGGCCCGCGGTGGCGCCACCACCTGGGCCGACGTCGATACCGGCGACGACTCTTACATTGCGCGCGTGTACTGGGTGGGCGACGGGAGCGCGGTTGCCATCGAGAAGCTCAACCGCGCCCAGGATCACCTGCGGCTGCTCTTTGCCGAAGCCGGCAGCGGCCGCACCGACGTGGTGCTGGAGGAGTCCTCCTCCACGTGGATCAATGTCACCTACCTGAAGCACTACTACGAGAAGAAGCGCCAGTTCCTGTGGGGCTCGGAGCAGGACGGCCACATGCACCTGTACCTGCACAACGTCGACGGCAGCCTCATTCGGCAGGTCACGTCCGGTGACTGGGAGGTGGCGAGCCTGGTGGGGGTGGACGAGAAGAAGGGCCGCATCTGGTTCACCGGCAACCACGGCAGCGTGATCGAGAACCACCTGTACCGGGTGAACGAGAACGGAAAGGATCTCAAGCGGGTCTCGACCGAAGCAGGCACCCACCGCGTGACCATGGCGCCGGACAACCGCAACTACATCGACGCGTACTCATCGCACGAGCGCCCGACGCGCTACGCCGTCCACAACAGCGACGGCAAACTGCTGTTCGTGATCGGCGACCAGCTCACCGACGCGCTGACCGCCGCGAACATCCCGCCCCAGCAGTTCCTCACCATCCAGCACGAGGGGCGCACCTACCACTGCGCCATGCGCAGACCGCCGCAGATGGAGCCGGGGAAGAGGTACCCGGTGATCGTCTTCGTGTACGGCGGCCCCGGGTCGCAGGTGGTGCGCGATGCGTGGTCGCGCCAGGACCTGTGGCACGCGTACATGGCGGAGAACGGCTACATCGTCTTCAGCCTGGACAACCGCGGCTCCGCCGGGCGCGGTAAGGCATGGGAAGAGCCCCTGCTGAAACAGATGGGCGTCGTCGAGCTGGAGGACCAGCTGGCGGGAGTCGACTATCTCAAGTCGCTCTCGTTTGTTGACCCGGAGCGCATCGGGGTATGGGGGTGGAGCTACGGGGGGTACATGACGCTGCTGTCGCTCTTCAACGCCCCCGATGTGTTCCGCGCCGGCGTTTCGGTGGCGCCGGTGACGGACTGGCGCCTGTACGACTCCATTTACACCGAGCGCTACATGAAACTCCCCGGGGACAACGCGGCGGGCTACGACGCGTCGGCGCCGCTGACCCACGCCGACAAGCTGGAGGATCCGCTGCTGCTGATGCACGGCGACGCGGACGACAATGTCCACATGCAGAACTCCATTGTGCTGCTGCGCGCGTTGATCGACGCCGGCAAGGAGTTTGAGTTCATGCTCTACCCGCAGCGGGAACATTCCATCGCGGGGACCGCCGACCGCCTGCACCTGTACCGCAAGATGACGCTCTTCTTCGACCGGAATCTGAAGGGGATGGCCGGGGAGAGCGCAACGCAGGTTCCGTGAGCGGAGCGCGGACGCGCGCGGGAGTGAAAACGGAAAAGCCCGGCCGTTTGCATGATCGGCCGGGCTTTCCAAAACATCCAAGTGGTTGGTATCGATTCCCTCTCAGCAACGACTCACGCGGTTACTCGGAACCAGTGAAAGGCCCCCGCAAGGACCCGGGGAATACGTCCGCGTGATTTTTAAAAGAAACCTCCACTACCGTTTTGGATGCCTGTTTGCCCCTGTTCCAAAGGGTCCGGCGGACGGGAAGTACCAGAACCCGGCTCGCCGGCCAGGATGCACCATTGCATCCTGTATGCCACTACGACCGACGCTGTAACTTGTTGCATAAATGTTGTTTCGAGATTGGGTCGCGCCGGGACGGTGGAAGGACTTTTGACAAACTGTGAACTCTGTTTACAGTCAGGCGTGTGTTTCCGCCCCTCGGAGAGGGTAAATTGGGGCGAAACGGGCGTTTACCCCCGGGGTACAACCCGGGGTTCGTCATCCGGCCGGTTTGCGATATAATCAGCGACCTTGATTCTCCCGGTAGTCTCGGCCCTAGAAAGGAAACGTTTCCATGCAGATTCGCCGTATCGGCGCGGTCATCGCCGCCGCCGCGCTGCTCGCCAGCCTCGCCGCCTGTGGAAAGGACGAACAGGAGGCCGCCAAATTCGAACGCGCCGACCACGAGACCTTCGTGCGCGACATGTCGGAGATGTCGTCCTTTACGCTGAAAAACGGCGTCGTCGTGTATCTGCAGGAGGAACGAACCGCGGACCAGGTGGCGGTAGAGTTTCTCTACCAGGCTGGTTTCATGGACGAGCCCAGGGGCAAGGCACAGCTGTCCCACGTGGCCGAGCACCTCGCCGTCTACTGCGCCAGCGGCAGCTTCGGGGCCAACCAGTCCTACGAAGCGGTCACCACCCTCCGCGGTGGCATGCTCAGTGCCGAGGCGGTCTCTGACTTCTCACACATCGACTACATCGTGGAGGCGGATAACCTGGAACTTCCGATGCAGATCGAATCGCAGCGCATCGCCGGCATCTCGTGCGACGAAGCCACCCGCTCGAGAGAGATGGAGAAGGCCATGCGCGAACTCGACAACGTGATCTCCAACCCCAAGGGGTCGCTGGCCAAGTACGGGATGATGGCGCTCAACCAGGCCCTCTACTACGGCCAGACCTTCGTCCCCATCCGCGAGGGCGCAAAGCAGATCAGCGCCCGGGAGGCGGAGGCGTTCGTCCTCGACTACTTCCGCCCCGACGACATGGTCATCGTCATCATCGGAAACATGAAAAAAGCGGACGCCGAGGCCCTGGTGCGCAAGTACTTCGAGGGCATACCGGGCCGGCCGCAGCCGGAGTTGCCGCGCAAACCTGTGACGGGGAACGTACGCGCCCAGTGGGACATCGACGGACAGGCGCTGTACTTTGTGGCTGCGGGCCCCTACGATAGTTACCGGGATCGCCTGGTCCTGACCATGTTCGGTTCCTATCTTCACCAGGTACTGATGACAACAGAGGAAGTCTACCAGCCGTGCCGCTCGGTCTACGCGTCCAACCAGATCTACCGCGTGGACGACATTCCCTTCTTCGTGTTCGCGGAGCCGGCGCAGGGACACACCATCGACGACGTACAGCCGGTGATGCGGCACTACATCGAAGGCGCCGTCGCCAACCTGGACGATTCGCACGTGCTTTCGATCACAGCCAGCATGGTCAGCTTCGTCACGTCCACCGGACTCAAGGCCAACGTTCCTGATTACCCGATGCTGCATCACCAGGTCATCGGGCAGGAAGCGCTCAACGTGGGCATGAAGCACCTGCTGCGCGAGGGGCGCAGCGTGGACGAATTCGTTGCGGAGGTGAACTCGATCAGCGCGGACGAGTTTCGTGCCATCGTTCACAAGTACATCACCCCGTCCCGCATGCAGGAAATCCGCTTTACCAGCCGCGGCTGATCCGCGGCTGTGTGGCGCACAGCGATGACGGCCGCCGGGGACCCCGGCGGCCGTTTTTTGCTGTTCGCGCAGATTGTGCAAGATCCCCCCTTGACAACCGCCGTTTACTGGTTAGTTTATGTTTCGGGACCGATGAAGAGTCGCTTCGAGCAGTAGGCGCAACACAACTGACAACTTTCGAGGCGTTACGCGTGCCGCGATCCTTCGGGATCGTGGGGGCAAGGGTGTGCGCTTCGGCGCGAGTGTCCGGTGTGAAACCACCCGGAATCGCGCCTGGACCTCGCGTCGCAGCGCAGGCTTGGCGAAAGGAGGAAGTCAGAACCTCCGCAGGCGATCATCGAACCGCTGGAGTCAAGCGGATGCGCGCGGGCGGTCGTGGGTCATGGAGGACCGAACGTGTTGGGTCCGCGGTACGGCGGGACGGTACCGTGGGTTCCTCTTGGGGGAGGGGTCTACTTCTGGGAATCAGATTCGCGCGCCGGCTGCCGCGGCCCATTCGAGTCCGGATGAGGACTGTGCGGGCACCCGGGCCGGACGGCCGGCGCGCATCAGGCAGGCATCAATCGCCATGGTGTGGGAGAAGAAGGGTCACCGCTTTCGGTGGCCTTTTTTCTGCGTGCGCGTGTCATTCAATGTAGCCCATGGCGCGCAGCTTGGCGCGAATCTCGTCCAGGTCTTCCGGCGCCAGCTTGCCGCTTACGTTGAGACTGTCCAGCGGGTGGCGGATCCGCCCCCAGTCGATGCGCAGCCAGATTCGCTCGTGGAAGTAGTAAAGCACCATACGCACGCTGTGGAAAATGATGGTGATGACGGTCATCTCCTTCCAGTCCCGCGTGACCGCGTAGGCGATCCCACCCAGCAGAAAGATGCCAATGATGCGCCAGGTGAGCGATTTCACCATCGATCGCTTATGTGTTTCCATGCGTGTTGCCCTTCCCTCTCGGTAAACAAGAAGCGGCGCGCACCGATGGTGCGCGCCGACTCTCTGGGTAAACGGCCGGACTACCGGCCGGCTCACTCTTCGTTCTGGCTCCCGTCCTGCGGGATCGTGCCGGGGGCTATCATGCACTGCGCCCGTCCGACATTCTGCACCAGCCGGCGCAGGTAGATCATATCGTAGTCGCTCATGTAGTTCCCGTCCGGCGGCGTCACCTCCCCCTCGTCGGCGCCGAGCAGCCAGCGCGCGAGCACGACATCCGCCGCGCCCGGCATCGCCAGCATCGATGCCAGTGACATCGACGGTTCCGGTATATCCCACCGGATGAAACCACGCGGACCGTACTCGCGAATGGCAACCTCCTCGCCCTCGTCGAGGCCGATCTGCTCGCGCGCGTACGCGATGGCGTCTTGCAGGCCACCGATGCGGTCGATGAGCCCGTTGGACTTGGCCTCGACGCCGGTCCACACGCGGCCCTGCGCCAGTTCCTCCACCCGCTCGACGGGCATGCCGCGGTTCTTTGCCACCGCACCCACGAACCCACTGTACATCGACTTCATCCCCGTCAGTACCTTGTCCCGCTCCTCGTCGGTAACGGCGCGGTGCGGAATCGCCACCGGGAACAGCGGCGGGCGCAGCGAATAGAACAGATCGGCGTGTTTGCCCGCTTCCACGAAGTCGCCCTCCATGCCCACTTTCTCGCCGATGCCCTTGTCCCACACCCAGCCGGAGATCACGCCGATGGACCCGGTGATGGTGGTGGGCTGCGCAAAAATCTGGTCGGCGCACATCGACAGCCAGTAGCCGCCCGACGCCGCCACGTCACCCTGGGAAACAATAACCGGCTTCTTCTCCTTCAAACGCCGCAGCTGGCCCGCCACGACATCCGACGCCACCGGGCTGCCGCCCGGCGAGTCCACGCGCAGCACCACCGCCTTCACCCCGTCGTCCTGGCGCAGCCTGCGCAGCGTCTTTTCCAGTTCGCGCGCGCGGATGCCGGTGTCCATGGCGCACTCCCCGATGGCGTACACCACGGCGATCTCGGGAATTCCGCCCCACTGCTTGCTCGGGTAGTACTCGTCTGCGAGCTTGTCGGGTCCGACAAACGCCATCTTGCGGCGCTCGGTCTTGTTCACTGATTCTTTTAGCTCGTCCCAGCGACCCAGCTCGTCCACCAGGTTCTCGGCGAGCGCGCTCTGCCCGGTGAACAACACCTCGTCGTTGATCCAGCGATCCACCGTCTCCTCGCTCACACCCCTGCCGGCGGCGAGGCCTTCGCGCATGGTGGCGTAGTACTGGTCCACCAGCGCCTGGCGCTGCTCGCGGTCGGCCTCGCTCATCTCGTGGCGCACCAGCGATTCCATGGCGCTCTTGTACTTGAGGAAACGCCACTCCTCGATGCCGATACCGAGTTTCTCCGCCATGTTGGCCACAAAGGTGCGGCCCAGCACATAACCCGGCAACAGCGCCAGTCCCTCCGGGTCCATCACGATGTGGTCCGCCACGCTGGCCACGTAGTAGGTGGACATGCCGAACTCGTCGACGAACACCACCACGCGCTTTCCGACCGCGCGCAGTTCCTCGAGGCGATGCCGGATCTCCCACGCCTGCCCCCGCGAGAGCCGCGCGCCCGACAGGTTGAGGGCGACGCCCGCAACGCGATCGTCGCTACGCGCGCCGTCCAGCGCCGTCAGGACGTCGTGAAACGTCTGCCGCGAATCGAAGAAGCGGTAACGCGTGTACGGCGGCGAGCCCTTGATGCGCATGTTGAGGTAGCCGCTCTCTTCGAATATCGGGCTCAGCAGCGTCGAGCGCTCCGGATAGCCCAGCCGGATGCCCCAGTTGGTGAGGGCGAGGTCGCTGTTCTGGTCCCAACGCGGCATCCATGAGCCACGCGTCACGCCCTGGCCGAAACCGGCCCCGAAGGTGTACGCGAGCCCGATGGTGAAGCCGCGGTCTCCCTCGGCGTCGTCGTCGAAGTAGCGGCCCACGATCTTGAGCCCGGCCGGGATCTCGAGCATGGCGCCCGCGCTCCACGGACGGGTGTCGGTGCGATCTCCGTCGCGGTAGGCAAGCTCCATGTCACCGAAGACGGTGAGCCGGTCGTTGCCGAGCGGGCGGACGGCCGCGTCGAGCAACCACTGGTTCGCGGTGGATTCCGTGCTCAGGCTGGCGTTGCCGCCCACCGAGAAGAAGCGCCCGATGCGCGCGGCCAGGGCGAGCTGGAAAAACTTCTCACGCCCGTAGGAATCGGTGTCCCCGCCCGACCACGCATAGCCGATACCGGCGGTGAACATGCGCGTGCCTCCACCCAACCCGATACGGTAGTCGGTCACGCTGCGCTCGCCCTGCGGCATCTGATCCTTGGTGTGCACGAAACCAAACCCGAGGTTCTCCAAGCCGATGAAGGTTCCCCAGCGGCTTGCCTCGGAGAGGGCATCCGCGTCGAAGCTCGACCAGTAGAACTCGAATTCCCCGCCCGGCATCATCGGATAAACAGAAGGGTTCGCGTACCCGCCCACCGCCTCGGTGAACGCGGTGGGCCCGGTCAGGTTGAAATTGAGCTGTTCATAATAGGATGGAATGGCGCCAAAGGACGTGGCCCGGGCGGAATGCGCCCCCAGGCAGCCCACTGTCACGAGCGCGGCGGTCAGGCAATGTTTCAACATGATGACGGAGATGCTCCTTTCCAGAACGGCCGGACACCGAGCCGACATTCTAAACCGAGTTCGCCGGTTGATCAATGCAGGTTGAGTGCATGGGTGCACCCATCCTACAATGGGCGCAGAATGAGCAAAAGAGCGACCCCAGCCCCGGCCTCGACGCCTCCGTCCCGTGCACGCCAGGCGGTGTTCTATGCAATCATGGTCTGCCTTGCCGGCCTCGGCGCCCTGCTGGCCGCGGAGGTCATCCTGCGCGTGGTCTCGATCCCCGGTATTTCCTACCACGCGTTCTACTACGATTCCGTCACCGGCGGACGCAACTACCCCGGCGCGACCCTCATGTACCGCAATGATCGTGGCGAGGAAGTTCGCCGCCGCGCCAACGCGTGGGGGTTCCCGGACGTGGAGCACGCCCTGGCGCGTGAGCCGGGCGTCCTGCGCATCGGCTTCTTTGGCGATTCATACACCGAGGCCATGCAGGTCCCGCTGGAGGACACGTTCTTTCGCGTCGTCGGCCGGGAGCTGAACGCGCGCCTCGACGAAATGGCGGGCGCAACCAACCGTCACGACGAGCCGGTCGAACGGGTCGAGACGATCTGTTTCGGAATGTCCGGCCGCGGCACGCTGCAGTCGTGGCTCGAATGCCAGCAGTGGATGGACCGGGCCGAGCTCGACTATGTGGTCTATGTCTTCGTGGAGAACGATCCCATGGATCAGATCCAGGCGCTCAAGGAGAGTGACATCGTTCCTTACCCGGTGCTCTCCGCGGATACGTTCGTGGTGGACCGCTCCTTCCACGAGCGGTATGGGTACAAGGAAAGTGCCGTTCACCGCGCGGGGCAGTACCTCAAGGCCCACTCGCTCGTGATCAGCACGCTGGAGGGCCGTTTGAAGCTGCTGAAGCGCTTCGGGATCAAACGCCGGGTAACCGAGGCCGAGCGCGTGGGCGCGGTGGGGCACGGCGGCGCCGCGGGCATGGCGCCGTCCACGTGGCCGGATTCGCTGGTTACGGAGGGAGAGCTGCTGCTGGAGCGCGTCCTCGGCCGCTGGGCACGGGATGTGGGGCGTGGTGGCCGTCGCTTCGTGGTGCTGCGCGTGCCGCGCGAGGAAGTCCTGCTGGAACCATTGGAGGGGCAGGATTCGTGGGCGCCCGCACTGCACGCCTTCTGTGCGCGCGAACACATTCCGCTGGTGGATCCCACGCCCTACCTGGCCGAACGGGAGCGCGCCGGCCACGAGATGTACTACGATCATTTCACACGCGAGGGGCACGAAGCCTTCGCCGAGGCATTCGTCGCGTTCCTGATTGCGTCCGAATGCGCACACCACACCACCCCCTTGCCGGAGGAAAACCCGTGAAACTCTCGTTCTACGGAGCCGCCGAAACCGTCACCGGGTCCAAGTACCTGTTCGAGAACGGAAGCAAGAAGATCCTGGTGGACTGCGGCCTGTTCCAGGGACTCAAGAAGCTGCGCCTGCGCAACTGGGACGAACCACCCTTCGACGTGGCTGAAATCGACGCCGTGGTCCTGACCCACGCCCATATTGATCACAGCGGCTATCTGCCAGTATTGATGAAGAAGGGATATAAGGGCCCGGTGTACTGCACCTCGGGTACTCGCGACCTGTGCAGTATCCTGCTGCCGGACTCGGGACACCTGCAGGAAGAGGAAGCCCGCTTCCTCACCAAGCACAAGTACTCGCGCCACGACCCCGCGCTCCCGCTCTACACACGCGAGGACGCCGAGCAATGCCTGAAGCAGCTGCACGTGGTCGACTTCGACACCGACTTCGATCTCGGTCACGGGCTGACCTTCCGTTACACCCGCGCCGGACACATCCTCGGGTCGGCGTGGGTGACGTTCATGCAGGATGGCTACCGGGTGGTGTTCTCCGGCGACGTCGGCCGCCAACACGACGTGCTGATGAAGCCGCCCATCGGGATCGAACACGCGGACGTGCTCATCTGCGAGTCCACCTATGGCAACCGCCGCCACCCGGACACCAACCCCGGCATCGAGCTGCGCGATGTGATCCGGCGCACGGTTAAGCGCGGCGGCACGCTGGTTATCCCCGCCTTCGCGGTGGGACGCACGCAATCCCTGTTGTATCTGATATCGGAACTGGACAAGGCCGGCGAGATTCCGGACGTGCCCATCTACCTGAACAGCCCGATGGCCATCGACGCCACCGAGATCTACTGCGACCACGCCGGCGAGCACCGGCTAAACGACAAGCAATGTGGCGAGATGTCGCGCGTTGCGGAGTTCGTTCGCAGCGAAGAGGGGTCGCGGGCGCTCAACACCAACGACGGCCCCGCCATCATCATCGCCGGCAGCGGCATGGCCACCGGCGGACGCGTGGTGCACCACCTGCGCATGCTGCTGCCCGATCCCATCAACACGGTGCTGCTGGCCGGTTTCCAGGCCCCGGGCACGCGCGGAGAAGCGCTGCGCCAGCGCGTCGATTCGGTGAAGATCTTCGGGGAGTACATTCCCGTGCGGGCGGAAGTCGTGGAACTACACGCCATGTCCGCGCACGCGGACTACGTGGAATTGATCGAGTGGCTGAAATCGGTGAAGGCCGCGCCCAAACGCGTCTTCATCACGCATGGCGAAGTAAACGCGGCGGACGCGTTTCGTTCCCACCTGGATCAGAACTTCGGCTGGGACGCGGAGATCCCCGAGTACAGGGAAATCGTCCTTCTCAAGTAGGACCTGAGCGGAGGAGCGGTGTCGCACACGCCCCTCCGCTCGATGAGAGTGCGCTACACGTAGCTCTGGTAAACCGGTTCGAACACGTGCTCGCGGATGAACGCCTCCATGTCGCGCGGCAGCGACACCGTGGCCAACTTTCGCTCGAAGGCCACGCCGGCCACGGCCGCCGCGATCTTCACCGACACGCCGCGGATCGCCGACAGTGGCGGGAAGAGCAGTCCGTCGGCAAGCGCCTGATCCGAGACCTGTTTCGCCAGCGTACGCGCCGCCACCGCGAACATCTCGTTGGTCACCCGTGACGTGCGGCTGGCGATGATACCCAGAGCGATCCCCGGGAACACGTAGGCGTTGTTGGCCTGCCCGGGGACGAAATGGTTGCCGTTCATCAGCACCGGTCGGAACGGACTGCCGCTCGCGAACAGCGCGCGCCCGCCCGTCCAACGGTAGGCCTCTTCCGCCGTGCACTCCGAGTTGGCGGTCGGATTGGACAGCGCGAAGATGATGGGGCGCTCGTTGAGCGCGGCCATGGCCTCCAGCACGTCGCGCGTGAACGTCGCCGCCCGTCCGCTCACACCGATGAGCGCGGTGGGCTTGAGCGCGCGAATCGCGCTCAGCAAGTCCGGTGCGCCGGTGGCATCGTGCGCGTAGGGGAGCTTGTGCGATACCAGGTCGTTGCGGCTCTTCACCACCAACCCCTTGGAGTCCACCAGCCAGCACTGCCTGCGCGCCTCGTCCTGCGGCACTCCCTGATCCACCAGCGCCGACACGATGAGGTCCGCGATACCCACGCCCGCCTCGCCGGCACCCAGGAAGAGGAACCGCTGTTTCTTCAGCTCACCCTTGTTGATGCGCAGCGCCGAGTAGATGCCGGCCAGCGTCACCGCCGACGTGCCCTGGATGTCGTCATTGAACGTGCACACGCGGTCACGGTACTTCTCCAGTATCCTGAAGGCGTTCTGGTTGCCGAAATCCTCGAACTGGATCAGCACCCCTGGCCAGCGTTCGTTGGCGGCGGTCACGAATTCCTCGACGAGGGCATCGTAATCCGCTCCCCGCACGCGCCGCCGGCGCAGGCCCATGTACAGCGCGTCTTCCAGCAGGCTGGTGTTCTCGGTGCCCACGTCCAGCGTCACCGGCAGCGTCAGCGCCGGGTGCACGCCCGCGCACGCGGTATACAGTGAAAGCTTGCCGATGGGAATGCCCATGCCGTTGGCGCCCAGGTCGCCCAGTCCCAGGATGCGCTCGCCGTCGGTAACCACGATGGCACGCACATCGGCCTGCGGCCAGTTGGCGAGCACGTCACGCACGCGCCCGTGGTCCTCGATACCCACGTACAGCCCGCGCGCCCGGCGGAAGATATGCCCGTACTTCTGGCACGCCAGCCCCACGATGGGCGTGTAGATGATGGGCATCAATTCCTCCATGTTGTCCACGACCACGCGGTAGAACAGGGTCTCGTTGCGATCGAGCAGGCTGGCAAGAAAGATGTGGCGCTCGAGATCGTTGGGCTTTTCGCGGTAGTTGGACGTCACCCGGATGACCTGCTCATCCATGGTGGTGGGCCGGGGCGGCAACAGGCCGTGCAGGCCGAGCGCGTCGCGCTCCTCTTCGGTGAACGCCGTGCCCTTGTTGAGCAGTGGGTTGTGCAGAAGATCGGCGCCGTGCGGAAAGTTGTGCGTCCGCGTCCGTGCGCTGGTCGATCGCTTAGTCATGATACTGGCTCCTATTGCGGCCGGATGTTCTGATTCATTCTGAAGAAGTTTTCTGGATCGTACTTTCTCTTCAACTTCACCAGCTTGTCCCACACGTCCTTCGGGTACGCATCGCGTACCCGCGCCTCACCCTCGTCGCTGATGAAATTCACATACACGCCATGCGCGAAAGGCTTGGTGACCTCCCAGATGTCACGCGCCCAGCTCGTGCACTTGGCGTCATCGCTTGCATCGGCCCAGCGTCCGTGCACGTTCATGATGAACCTGGGCGTGCGGAACGCGTACGGGGTGGCCGCGGCGGGCACGCGCGACGGCGCCCCGCCCATATGCGTCAGCAGCACCTCGCAACTGGGCGTGGGGGCGCGCTGCATCTGTTCCAGGACCACGTCGATGCACCCGTCCGCAAGATCCTCGATGTGGTGCGACTTCCAGTAATTGCGCGCACCGTGTGCGTTGAGCGCGTCGAAGGCGGCCTGCCATTCCACCCACGGCGTCATGCCCGCGTGTTCTCCGTAGGCGGTTTCCTTCCAGCGCAGGTCCTTGAGCAGGCGCTTGCCCGCAGCCTGACTCCCGAGGTGGACGAAGGGCACCACCACCACCAGCCGGCCGTGCACCTTGGCGGGCAGGAACGGAAGCGCCGGCGCGCGGCGCAGCACCGCCCAAACCGTGGTTTCGTCGGGAAGCGTGGCCAGGTAGTCGCGGTGGAACTGCAGGTATTCCCGGGCGGTGTCCATGGGGTGCACCAGCAGTCCGGTGAACACTTCCGGACCCACGCGCGCGCATTTGAACAGGAACGACGTCACCACGCCGAAGTTTCCCCCGCCCCCGCGAATGGCCCAGAACAGGTCGGGGTTTTCCTTTGCGCTCGCGGTCACCGCGCTGCCGTCGGCCAGCACCACTTCCGCCGAGAGCAGGTTGTCGACCGTGAGGCCGTACTTGCGCGAGATCCAGCCGAAACCGCCACCCAGGGTCAGGCCCGACACCCCGGTGTGGGAGACGATACCCCCCGGAACCGCCAGGCCGTAGCGCTGCGTCTCGTGGTCGAGGTCGCCGAACAGGCATCCCGCGCCCACGCGTGCGGTCTTCTTCTTTACATCCACGTGCACCCAGCGCATGGGAGTGAGGTCGATCACCACGCCGCCATCGCACACCGCGTTGCCGGCCACATTGTGGCCGCCGCCCTTCACCGCCACCGGCGCGCCGTGTTCGCGGGCCAGGTTGATGGCCAGGATGACGTCGTGGATCCCGACGCAGCGGGCGATCAGCGCGGGACGCCGGTCGATCATGCCGTTCCAGATGCTGCGCGCGTCGTTGTACTGTGGATCTCCGGGCTGAATGAGGTCGCCCCGGAACCTCGTCTTCCATGTGTCGATCACGCTGCTCGTGAGGGGTGCGGCCATACGTCGAGCATCCTTTCCGTAAGTTACCCGGTCAACTTTCCCGTTGGATCAGGGCGCCAAGAATGAAGCATGCGCATGTAGTTGGCGCGCTCAAAGGCGGCCGGTTCCGCGCAGTTCTTCTGGCTCATGCTACCCCGCATCTGGCGGACGGATTCGTACGCGTGGTCTTCCATCCACTGCGCCGTCTCCACCAGCAGGTCGCGGGCGGCGCCCACGCCGTTGCGCAGCAGCGCCGATGTCACCATGGTGACATTGGCGCCGGCCATGACGCCCTTGATCACGTCTTCGGCGGTATGTACGCCGCTCGTGATCCCCAGATCCAATTCCACCCTACCATACAGAATGGCCACCCAGCGAAGCGGAAGTCGCAGCTCATTGGAGTTGGAAAGCACCAGGTGTGGTGTCACCGCCAGCGCCTCCAGGTCGAAATCGGGCTGATAGAAGCGATTGAACAGCACCAGGCCGTCGGCGCCCGCCCCTTCCAGCCGGCGCGCCATGTTGGCCATGGCGCTGAAGAACGGCCCCACCTTGACCGCGAGGGGTACGGTGACCTCGGCGCGCACCGCCTTCACCGTATCGATCACCATCTGCTCAACCTCGCCGCCGCCCATGGCCGGGTCGGTGGCAATCATGTAGATGTTCAATTCGATGGCGTGCGCGCCCGCATCCTGCATGAGGCGCGCGTACTCAACCCAGCCGCCGCGCGAAACGCCGTTGAGGCTGCCGATGATGGGGATGTCGAGTTCGCGGCGGGCGCGGTGGATCTTCTCCAGGTATTCGTCCGGACCGACACGATAAGACGACATCTCCGGAAAGTACGACGACGCCTCGGTGAAACTGTGCGCACCGGTGTTGAGGTAGTGGTCGATCTCGTGGCTCTCGTGCTGGATCTGCTCCTCGAACAGCGAGTACATCACGATGGCCGACACCCCCGCGTCTTCCAGCTCTTTCATGGATTCGAGCGAATTGGAAAGCGGGGAGGCCGAATGGACCAGCGGGTTCTTGAGTTCCAGACCGAGCCAGTGCGTGGTGAGATCGATCATTTTGCGGCCTCCGGGGTTTCATCAGTGCCGGGTTTGTTGAAGGCGGCGCGCTGCAGACGTTTCCATCGCTCGTCCACGTTCGCCTGCGCGCCCTTCAGCAGGAGTGCGGCGTGCTCCGGGTTGGAGCGCAGCAACATGCGGTAGCGGCTCTCATTGTAGATGTAGTCCTTCAGCTTGATCTTGGGCGGCGCGCTGTCCAGTTGCAGCGGGTTCCTGCCCTGCGCCGCCAGCCGCGGATCGAAGCGGTACAGCGGCCAGTAGCCGCTCTCGCTGGCCAGCTTCTGCTGGGTGAGCCCGTTGGCCATGTCGATGCCGTGGGCGATGCAGTGGCTGTATGCAATGATGAGCGACGGCCCCGGGTAGCTCTCCGCCTCCACCAGCGCGCGCAGCGTCTGCTGGTCGGACGCGCCCATGGCGATCTGCGCCACGTACACGTGGCCGTACGACATAGCGATGGCACCGATGTCCTTCTTGGGGGTGGCCTTGCCACCGCTGGCGAACTTCGCCACCGCACCCATGGGTGTTGCCTTGGATGACTGGCCGCCGGTGTTCGAGTACACCTCGGTGTCGAGCACCAGCAGGTTCACGTTGCGCCCGCCGGCGAGCACGTGGTCCAGCCCGCCGAAGCCGATGTCATACGCCCAGCCGTCACCACCCACGATCCATACGCTCTTGCGCACCAGCGCGTCCGCCACCGCGAGCAGGTCTTTTGACCACGCAGTACCCAGGGGGCGCAACTGCGCCTTGAGTTCGGCCACGCGGTGGCGCTGTGCCGCAATCGCGTCCTCGTTGACCTGCTCGGCCTCGAGGATGGCGCCGGCCAGCTCGGGGGCCACGTCGCCGCGGTGCGCGCGCAGCAGCGATTGCGCCAGCGCCTGCTGCGCGTCGAGCGCCTCCCGCATCCCCAGGCCGAACTCGGCGTTGTCTTCGAACAGCGAGTTGCTCCAGGCCGGGCCGCGCCCGTCGCCGTTGGCGGTCCAGGGCGTGGTGGGCAGGTTGCCGCCGTAGATGGACGAGCATCCAGTGGCGTTGGCCACCAGCACGCGATCCCCGAAGAGCTGCGTCATCAGGCGCAGATACGGGGTCTCGCCGCAACCGGCGCACGCGCTCGAAAACTCGAACAGCGGGGTCTTGAGTTGTACGTCCTTGACCTTGGAGTAGCCCAGGCTCTGAGCCTCCGCACTTCCGGCGCTGAACACCTCGGGCAGCGCAAGGAAGAAGTCCCAGTGCGCCGTATGATCGGCGCCGATGGATTCGCGCGGGTGCATGTTGATGGCCTTGCGCGCCACGTTGCTCTTGTCGCGCGCGGGGCATATCTCCACGCAGAGCCGGCAGCCGGTGCAGTCGTCCGCGGACACCTGCAGCGTGTAGTGCTGTCCGGAGAGTTCACGCCAGCGCGCGGCTTCATGCTGGAAGCCCTGCGGCGCCCCGGCGTACGCGGCTTCCGGCGCCACCTTGCCGCGGATCACCGAATGCGGGCACACCATGACGCACTTGCCGCACTGGATGCACAGGTCGGGCTCCCACACCGGCACCTCCAGCGCGATGTTGCGCTTCTCGATGGCGGTGGTCCCGGTGGGGTAGGTCCCATCGGCCGGGAACGCGCTCACCGGCAACGAGTCCCCGTCGCCCGCGAGCAGGCGCTGCACGAAACCCTCCGCGCTTCGCCGGGTACCACCGGCGGGCGCGGGCGCCCCGGCCGGCACCTTCAGTTCGTGCAGGTGCGCAATGGAGGCGTCCACCATGGCGTGGTTGGCGCGCACCACTGCTTCGCCGCGCTTGCCGTAGGTCTTGGTGATGGCGTCCTTGATGCGCGCAATCGCGTCGTCGCGTTCCAGCACGCCGGAGAGCGCAAAGAACGCCGTCTGCATGATGGTGTTGATGCGCACGCCCATGTTGTTCTCACGCGCAAGCGCATAGGCGTCGATGGCGTACACCTTGAGCTTCTTCTCGATGATCTCCCTGCGCACCTGTTCCGGAATGTGCTCCCACACCTGTTCGGTCGGGTACGGCGCGTTGAGCAGCAGCACGGCACCGTCACGCGCCAGATCCAGCACGTCGTAGCGATCCAGGAAACCATACTGGTGCACGGCCACGAAGTCCGCCTTCTCGATGAGATACGGACTGCGGATGGGGTTGGGCCCGAAGCGCAGGTGCGACACCGTGCGCGCACCCGCCTTCTTGGAGTCGTAGACGAAGTACCCCTGCACGAAGCGGTCGGTTTCCTCGCCGATGATCTTGATGGAGTTCTTGTTGGCGCCGACGGTGCCGTCGGAACCGAGTCCCCAGAACACCGCGCGCACCACACCCTGCGGCTCGATCCAGAACGATGGGTCCCATTCGAGGCTGGTGTGACTGACATCGTCGCTGATGCCAACGGTGAAGTGGTTCCTGGGCTGCTTCTGCGCCAGATTGTCGAGCACCGCCTTCACCATGGCGGGCGTGAACTCCTTGGAGGAGAGTCCATAGCGCCCGCCCACCACGCGCGGCTGATGCTTGAAGTGTGGAGACTGCGACTGCGTATCCTCGCACACCGCGGTTATGACATCCTGATACAGCGGTTCACCCGCACCCCCCGGTTCCTTGGTGCGGTCCAGCACGGCGATGGTTTTCACGGTGGCGGGCAACGCGCCCATCAGATGCGCGGCGGAGAAGGGCCTGAACAGGCGCACCTTGATGGCACCCACCTTCTCGCCCGTTGCAGCCAGGTGCTCCACGGTTTCCCCGATGGTCTCTACCCCTGAACCCATGGCGATGACCACGCGATCCGCGTCGGGCGCACCCACATAGTCGAACAGGTGGTAGGGGCGTCCGGTGCGCGCGGCCAGCGCGTCCATCGCGCGCTGCACCGCCTCCGGCACGGCGGCGTAGAAAGGATTGGCCGCCTCGCGCGCCTGGAAGAACGTGTCCGGATTGTGCGCGGTGCCGCGGATCACGGGGTGATCCGGCGAGAGCGCCCGTCCGCGATGGGCATGGATTGCCACGGGCGAAAGCAGGGCGCGGATGTCATCGTCGGAGAGCACGTCGACCTTCTGGATCTCGTGCGAGGTACGGAACCCGTCGAACGCATGCAGGAATGGCACGCGCGATTCCAGCGTGGCCGCGTGCGCCACCAGCGCCAGGTCCATCACTTCCTGTACATTGGCCGAGAACAGCATGGCAAAGCCCGTCTGCCGCGCCGCCATCACGTCGCTGTGATCGCCAAAGATGGAGAGGGCGTGGGTGGCCACCGATCGCGCGGCAATGTGGAACACGGTGCACGTGAGCTCGCCGGCGATCTTGTACATGTTGGGGATCATGAGCAGCAGGCCCTGGCTGGCGGTGAAGGTGGTGGTCAGCGCGCCTGCCTGCAGGGCACCGTGCACGGCTCCCGCCGCACCGCCCTCGCTCTGCATCTGGATTACGCGGGGGATGCCGCCGAACACGTTGGGGATCTCGCGCGATGCCCATTCGTCGGCCAGTTCACCCATGGTGGATGACGGCGTGATGGGATAGATGGCAATGACCTCGCTCGCGCGATACGCAACATGCGCGGCGGCGTCATTGCCGTCGAGACAACGCAGGGGCCGGGTTCCCTTTGGTGTGACGGGCCGGTCGGCCTGGTTGGCGGGGTGTTTCTCTCCTGTGGCGCGCCCCTTCGCGCGCCGCTGCGTGGCCTGCGGCATATGCGAATCCTTCTCTATTGCTGTGTATGCCTGTCGGCATGGGCGGAGATATTCCGCCGTCTGCAGTTTAGGTTAATAGTTACCCGCGGGCAATCTATTTTTCGGATAGTTTTGTCCGAAATAGACTTAGCGGGTCCTTTTTTGATCCCCCGCGGGTCGAAACGGCGCACATAGTGGTGAGGGGCAAGACTGTTCACGGGCCCATTGACGCAACTGACGTATTGAGTTACAATTACGGGGTATTCAATCGGCTCGCGTCGCGGACCGCCTCACCACGGTCCCCGTCCCTCCGTAGAAACCCGTTCCCGGCTGCACGGAGGTGTCCCATGTCGAATCGCCGTTCGCGGTGGACCCACGCCGCGCTCATCTGCGCCCTCCTTCTGATTCCCTCCGCGGGCAACGCGGGTTGGCTTGCCAACGGCATCCCGGTGGTCGCCCTTGCCGGTGACCAGTCGGCGTCGCACGCGGTTTCCGACGGGTCCGGCGGCGCCTTCATCGTCTGGCAGGATGCGCGCGGTGTCGATGCCGACATCTACATCCAGCACCTCGACCGCAACGGCAACGCGTTGTGGACGCCGGATGGCGTTCTGGTGTGCGGCGCGACCGGCAACCAGTCCAGGCCGCACGTGGCGCCGGATGGCGCGGGCGGCGCCATCGTCACCTGGGACGACCTGCGTATCATCGACAGCCACATATACGCGCGCCGCGTGGACGCAAGTGGAACACCGCTGTGGACGCCGGACGGCAACGCCGTCTGCACCGCGCCCGGGTACCACGCCGGCAACCAGATTCTTTCCGACGGCGCCGGCGGTGCGTTCATCACCTGGAACTTCGGCTTCGGCGGTTCCACCGACATCTACATGCAGCGTATCGATTCCGGCGGCAACGACCTGTGGACGACCAACGGCGTGGTGGTATCGGCCGAGGCGAACTACCAGTACAACCCGCGCCTGGCCAGCGACGACGCCGGCGGCGTCGTGCTGGCCTGGGGTGACAATCGCGACGGCACCTGGCGCATCTACGGTGGTCACGTGAATGCCGGCGGCAGTCAGTTGTGGATGCTGAACGGCACTCCGTTGAGCGGTGGTACGGTGAGCGCCACCCTGCCCACGCTCAATGTCGACCGCGACGGCACCGGCGGCATGATCGTGGGATGGAAGACGGGTGGCGGTGCCGGGGTGCAGCGCGCTTCCGCCGGCGGCGTTCCGCAGTGGCAGACGACGGGCATCCCGATCTCGGCGCTGAATGCACCCGCGGTCGCCGGAGATGGTGCCGGGGGTGCGTTCGTCGTGTGGGACAGCGGCCCGACCGCGGATGCCGACGTACACGCGCAGCGTTTCACCGCCGCGGGCGACATCGTGTGGGTACCGAACGGCATCGTGCTCGCCGCGACAACCGGCAGCCAGAATACGCCGCTGGTGGCGTTGGATGGCATCGGCGGCGTGGTGGCCACGTGGAGCGACACGCGCAACGGCGGCTTTCCGCAGTTGTTTGCACAGCGCGTGGACATCCAGACGGCCCAGCCCTCCTGGGCCACCAACGGTGTCCCCGTGTCCCTGACGCCCTCGTTGCGGACGGTCAGAGCGCTGCTGGTGGCCGACGGGGCGGGCATGATTTCCCTGTGGGACGACGGCGACGTCTCCGCACAACGCTTCCACTCGCTCACCGGCGCGTACGGTGCGCCGGACGCGCTCCTTGCCGGCGTGACCGATGTTCCGGGAGACGAGGGCGGCTTTGTGCAGGTGGACTGGGACGCGAGCGACCGCGACAACATCCCCATGAACCTCGTCACCTACTACTCACTGTGGCGCGCCACCGACTTCGTCCCAGCCGGTGCGGCGTGGCAGGTGCCGGCCGGGTTCGATAACGCGCGCGTGAAGTCCCGGGGAGATGTAGCGGCGGACTTTCAAGGTGTTGCGCGCTACATTGAAACCACTCCCGCGGGCACCTACTACTGGGAATGGGTGGGAAACACCACCGCGTTTCAGTGGCCTTCCTACTCGGCCAATGCCCCCACGCGTCAGGATGCCACCGCGGGCGATCCCGCGCTGCACTACTTCCAGGTGCTTGCGCACACAACCAATGCCTTCGTCTTCTGGGAGTCCGACGTGGTCACCGGCAGCTCCACCGACGATCTCGCGCCCGCGGCGCCGCTGTCGCTGACCGCCGTGCGCGACGGCAGCAATGTGGACCTGCAGTGGTCGCCATCGGGACAGAACGAGCCGGACCTGGAGGACTACGCGATCTATCGTTCGGACCTGCCCGGTGTGGCCGTGGACCCGCTCAACTTCGTGGGGTCCACCACCAACCTGACCTTCACCGATACCGGCGTGCCGCTCAGCGCGCTCTACTATGTGGTGGTCGCGCGCGATGTGCACGACAACGAGAGTGTACCGAGCAACGAGGCCATGACCGCCACCCCCACCGGCATAAATACGCCGGCCATCGGTGCCTTGACGGTGCGCCCCAACACGCCCAATCCGTTCAATGCATCGACGCGTTTCAGCGTGGGGCTGCCCGGGCGTAGCGCCGCCACCATCGAGGTGTTCGACGTGGCCGGGCAGCGCGTCTCACTGCAGCGCGTGGCGCAGTTCGACGCGGGGTGGAACGAAATCAGCTTCGACGGCCGCGGCGACAACGGGCGGCCGCTCCCCAGCGGCGTCTACTTCTGGCGCGTGACGGCCGGATCCGAAAGCCGGGTCCGCAAGATCGTCCTGCAACGCTGACGGGAACAAGGTGACACGCATGAAACGATCGATCTTGATCCTCATCGCACTGATTTCGCTCAACGCCGCATCGGCCTCCGCCGACTGGCCCCTCTACGGCGCGCATCCGCTGGGCAGCGGCGATGACCTCATGCCGTTCGTGGTGCCGGATGGAAACGGTGGCGCCTTCCTGGTGGGAAACAACCCGGGCGACGCAGTCATCGTGCAACGCATCAACGGCGACGGAACGCCCGCGTGGGCCGGCGCCGTGGTGGGTACGGCGGACTACGGCAAGTACATCTCGGACGTGGTCGCCGACGGTGCTGGCGGCGTCATCGTGGGATACACCATCACCAACAACGACGGCTACGCCCAGCGGGTGAGCGCCGGCGGTCAGAAGCTGTGGGCCAACGGCATCAAGATGTACGACGCGTGCTGCGCGGGGCCGGCCCTGGTTGCAACGGGGGACGGCGGCGCGGTGGCGTTTTTCCAGTTCGCGTCCTTCATCGGCTTCCAGCGCATCGGGCCGGCCGGCGCACCCCTGTACCCGCAGAGCGGGCACCCGGTGGCCGCCACCACCGTCAACCAGTTCACCCCGGACCTCCGCGCCATCGGCGACGCCATGGGCGGATACATCGTGATGTGGAAGTACCAGGACGCGAACGACGGCATCGACGACTGGCACGCGCAGCGCGTGGATGCGAACGGCAACGCGTTGTGGGGACCGAACGGTGTGGTCGTGAACGACTATCCGGTGCTGAAGGAAGACCCGGACATTGCGCCCGATGGCACCGGCGGCTTCGTCGCGGTATGGAGCGACGGACGCAACCCGTACCTGAACATCTACGCCCAACGCATCGACGCCTCCGGCAACCGCATGTGGGCCACGAACGGAGTCGGAATCGCACCCGTGTCCGGGAACCAGCGGGTACCACGCGTCCTGCGCGAAACCAGCAACCCCACCTGGCTGGTGGCGTGGCGGGACATTCGCGTCCCGGGCGGAGGAACCTACGCCCAGCGCATCAATATTAACGGCGGTGGTGTGTGGCCGGCGGGCGGGGTGCGCATGATCTCGGCTGCGTCGTTCTTCGACGTCGTGCTCGACGAAAGCGGTGGCTCGCTGTTTGCCGCCAAGGTCTCGGTGGCGGGCAAGGTGGAGTTGCGCATGCAACGTTTCAACCAGTACGGCACCTCGGTGTGGGGCGCGGACAAGACAGTGGTGAGCCAGGTGGTGAGTTCCGTCTCCGCCACCGGCGTGGGCCTGGTGGACGGCAACCACGTCTTCGCGTGCGCACCCGGCGTGGGCGGCGTCGTGCAACGCGTGGAACTCACACACGGCGAGCCCGGACGGCCGGAGCCGGACGGTGTGGTGGCGGCGGACAACCCCCAGGACCAGGGCGGCGCCGTGCTCGTGCAGTGGAACGCCAGCCAGCTCGACGCGCGCCCCAACACGCGCATCACCTCCTACACCGTGTACCGGGCGCCCGCGGGAACCGGGTCGTGGGTGCCGGCCGGGTCGCAGCCGGCGCGCTACTCGCCGAGTTACAGCCTGCTCCTCACGACGCCCGAGGACAACACGCCGTATGACTGGCGCGTGCGTGCGCTCACCTCGAATCTGAATGTATTCTGGGAATCCGAGGTCGTCACGGCCGCGTCCAGCGCACCGGTGGCGTCGGGCATCACCCCGCCCGCGCTCTCACGCCTCACCCTGGGCGCCAACGTCCCCAATCCGTTCGGCGCCAGCACCGCGCTGCGCGTCGGTCTGCCGGTTGCCGGGACCGCCAACGTTGACGTCTTCGACGTGGCCGGGCGGCGGGTGGCGGCTCGGCGCGTGGACGGCCTCAACGCGGGCTGGAATACCATCGACTTCGACGGCCGCGACGACGACGGCCGCCGGCTCGCGAGCGGCGTGTACATCGTGCGCGTGCGCGCGGCGGGTCAGACGGCCACGCACAAGTTTGTGATTCAGCGCTGAAGCGGGATTATGCGAGAAAAGAAAGACGACACCGGTGGGACGTAGGGTGGCTTCGTTACCGGTGCCGTCATTCTGTTGGCCGCTTTGATCGCCAGACGTCCGAGAAGGGGACGTCTGAAGGCGATGTCGGCCACTTCGCTAGGACACTTGCCACTAAGCAGTATGCGTGCATCGCGCGTGAGGGTCCATGATGCAATTGCATCAATTCCCGAGCGCGGCGCGATGCGCAGCTAACGGAAAATCGGCAGCTTGAAGAGGAACTCCGCGCCCCGGCCCGGTTCGCTCTGGCACCAGATCTCGCCCTCCTGGCGGGTGACCAGGTCCTTCGCAACCGCCAGCCCGTAGCCGCTGGTCGGCTCTCCCGCCGTCGGCTTCGCGGAGAGGGTTGCGCCGCGCTGAAACAGCCGCCTGCGGTCTTCGTCGGTAATGCCAGGCCCCTGGTCGCGCACGCCGCACACGATACCGGGCGGCTCATAGCGCAGCGACACCGTTACCGTGCTTCCCGGCGGGGAAAACTTGACCGCATTCGAGAGCAGGTTGTCCATCACCGACGCAACCGCCACGCGATCTCCGGCCGCATCGGGCAATTCCGCGGGTGCTTCGAAGATCATCCGGATCTGCTTGCGGGCGGCGACGCGCTCGTAGAAGCTGCAGCACCGTCCCACCAGTTGCGCCATATCCATGCGCTCGCGGCGCAGGTCGAAGTCGGTGTGCGCCGTGGTGCCCATGAGCTGGTTGATGCTGTGGCTCATGGACTCGGTCATGCGCTTGAGGCCCTCCAGCCAGCGCACCACGTCGGGGTCACGGTTGTCCTTGAGCGCCCGCGCGAGCAGTTCGATGGTGCCGCCGGCCACGGTGAGGTAGTTGTCCAGGGCGTGCGCGGTATAGGCGATGGCGTCGGGGCTCAGCACCGGCATGTGCTCCAGCGTGGCCAGGGCTGTCTCCAACTGGCGCTGGGCCTCGCCGATGGAGGCCACCACTGCTTCCTTCGATCGTTTCACGGCTACCACTATATCACCCCCCGTCGGTGTCCGGGGCCCCAAGGTCGATATTCACGCTAATGCATTATAAATATTACAGTTAAATAAAATACAAGACAACACACTCTTAAATAGCTATACTCCCTTGAGAAGCACGGCATCGGAGGGCCGCATTCGTTATGACACTTGAAATCCGGCTTCACGGGCGGGGCGGACAGGGTGGTGTGACGTGCGCCAAGATACTTGCCGCCATCTACGCCCGCCTTGGAAAGAGCGTCCAGACTTTCGGTGATTACGCCGGCGAGCGTTCCGGCGCCCCGGTTCGCGCCTACACACGCGTCAGCGACGAACCGATTTCCAACCGCAACAAGGTCTATCATCCCGACCACCTCCTGATTCTCGACCCGACCTTGCTCAGCGACGATGTCGTGTCCGGCCTCGCGCCCGGCGGCCTCCTCCTGATGAACACACCGGAACCGCCCTCGGCGTTCACCGAGCGCTTCGGTGGATTCAAGGTGGCCACCGTGGACGCCACCAGCATTGCGCGCAAGCACGGCATCGGAACCCGGTCGGTGGTCATCGTCAACACGACCATCGCGGGCGCGTACTGCAAGATCGTGGGGCTGCCCTACGACGCGCTCGAGTTTGCGTATCGTGACCTTCATCTGCATGGCAACCTCCCCGCGGCAAGAGAGGCGTTCGACGCCGTGCTCGTCGCAGATACCCCCACGGGCCAGGCGGCCCGTTCGGCGAGCACGGCGCCGCCAACCGAAGCAGCGTCGTTCAAGCACGGCACACCGGTCATGCCGCTCACCGAGCACAAGCAGAGCGCGCCCACCGGCCTGAAGACCGGCAGCTGGCGCACGCAACTGCCGCGCTACGTGGAGCACTTTGCGCCCTGCAACGCCTTCTGCCCGGCCGGCAACGACGTGGTCACCTTCGTGCAGACTTTGATGAACGAGGGCGAAGAAGCCGCGGCGAAGGTGCTGGGACGCACCCAGCCGCTCGCGTCGGTGTGCGGGCGCGTATGCCCCGCGCCGTGCATGGTGGGCTGCAGCCGCGCCAACTACGACGGTGCGGTGAACATCCGCGCGCTCGAGCGCTGGATCGGCGACCGTGCGCCACTGGTGCAGAAGAAGGAACTCCCCCCGAAGGAACAGCGCCGCATCGCCATCATCGGCAGCGGCCCGGCGGGCCTGTCCGCCGCGTACGACCTGGCGCGTGGCGGTCACAAGGTCACCATCTACGAGGGCGAAAAGGAACTCGGCGGCGTGCTTCGCACCGGGATCCCCACCTACCGTCTGCCCCGCGAGGTCCTCGACCGCGAGATCGACGCCATCATGGCGCTCGGCGTCGAGGCACACACCGGCGTGTTTCTCGACCGCGATTCCATCCTCGCGCTCGGCGGGCAATACGACGCCGTGATCCTCGCGGCCGGCTTCGGCCGGCCGGCAAAACTCGACGTGCCCGGCGTCACCCTGGACGGCGTGGAAGACGGTACCCGCTTCCTGCATCGCGTCAACATGGACGGCGGCGAAGCGGTGTCCGGCCACGTGGTGGTGCTGGGTGGTGGCAACACGGCCATGGACTGCGCGCGCAGCGCGCTCCGCTCGGGTGCAAACCGCGTCACCGTGGCCTACCGCCGCACGCGCAGTGAGATGCCCGCCATCCTGGAGGAAATCGAGGAGAGCGAGCACGAGGGCGTCGTGTTCCGTTTCCAGCGCGCGCCCACGGCCGTGCACGGCAACGGCCGCGTGAATGCCCTCGAACTGGCCGAGGTGGAGATGGGTCCGCCCGACGAGAGCGGACGCCGCCGTCCCGTGGTGAGCAACCGCACGGCGCTGATGGAATGCGACCACGTGCTGCTGGCACTGGGACAGTCCGCCGACAAAGGACTGCTTCCGGCTGACGCAACCATCACCGACGGCCGCGTGCACCGGGACGGACAGCCCACCAACATCTACGTGTCCGGCGACTACGCCACCAGTGAGGGCACAGTCGCGCACGCCATCGGCGACGGCCGCCGCGCGGCGGGCCGCGCGCTCGCCAGCCTCGGCGAAGAGGTGAAGCTCTTCGTGCGGCCCAACAAGGTGCAGGCGGTTCCGCTCGAGAGCATCCGCCTGGAGTACTTCGCGCCCCGACCCGCGGCGGTGGAGCGTCACGAGCCGGTGCCCACGCGTATCAAGACGTTCAACGAAACCAACCACGGCATTCCCGACCCGCGCGAAGCCGAACGCTGCTTCTCGTGCGGCCATTGCACCCGCTGCGACACGTGCCTGGTGTACTGCCCCGAGGGCATCATCGACCGCGTGGTTGCCAGGGACGGCGGTGGGTACGACATCGACCTGGAGTACTGCAAGGGCTGCGGCATCTGCGTGGCCGAGTGCCCGCGCGGCGCGATGGAGATGTTCCCACAATGAGCATGCAACTGATCAGTGCCAACCACGCCTCGGCCGAGGCCACCATCCTGGCCGCGCGCGCCAACCGCAACGGGCGCGGATTCTGCAGCGGCGTGTATCCCATCACCCCGCAGACCGAGTGCATCGAGCGGCTGTGCGCCGCGACCATCGAAAAAGGGTCCGTGGTGCGCGTGGAGAGCGAACACAGTGCGATGGGTGTTTGCATCGGCGGAGCGCTGTCGGGCGCGCGCACCTTCACCGCGTCGTCGTCCAACGGGCTCGCCTACATGGCGGAAAACGTGTTCGCGGCCGGCTTTTTTCGGCTGCCCATCGTGATGATGGCGGTCAATCGCACGTTGGGTCCCCCGTGGAACATCTGGGTGGACCACGGCGACACCATGATGCTGCGCGACGCGGGTTGGATTCAGTTCTACTGCGAGGACAACCAGGAGGTGTTCGACACCACGTTGCTCGCCTTCCGCCTCGCGGAGGATGCGCGCGTGTACCTCCCGGTGATGGTGTGCCAGGATGCCTTCGTGCTCTCGCACACCATGATGATGACCGACATCGTCGAGCAGGAAAAGGTGGACGAGTTCCTCCCGACGCTGGACCTGCCCTTCCGGGTAGAGGACAAGCCGCGGCTGGTGGGCGGGCTCGACTTCCCGCACCAGACCGAGATGCACAAGCAGCAACACATCGAAGTCATGAAGCAGGTGCACGCCGCGTACGCGGACGTGCAGGACGAGTTCGAGCGGGTGTTCGGGCGCCGCCCCCCCGACGCCATCGTTCCCTACCAGATGGACGACGCGGATGTCGTGCTGGTCAGCATGGGTACCACCGCGAGCACGGTTCGCGCGGCAGTGGATGACGCGCGCGCGCGCGGAATCAAGGCGGGGGGGCTGCGCGTGCGCATGCACCGCCCGCTGCCGGAGGATGCCCTGACGACCGCGCTGCGCGGCCGCACGCGCGTCGCCGTGATCGACCGCAACCTGTCCCCGGGGCTGGGCGGCATTCTGTGGGGTGAGATCCGCTCCCTCGCGGATCCGCAGGCGCTGATCCAGAACTACCTGGTGGGGCTGGGTGGCGGTGACATCCGACCGGAGCACATCACGTGGATCATCAACGATGTCACCACGCGCGAAACCAGCGGCGACCCGATATTCATGGAGGCGGGTGAGTGATGAAGAACGAACCGGTGCTGGGAGGCGTTGCACAGACCGAGGCCGATCGCTGCGAGCCGTTGCTGCGCGCTGGCAACACCAACTGCGGCGGCTGCGGCATGTCGATCACGCTCAACATGATCAGCCGCGCCATCGCCGACCGTCCCGTGCAGATGGTGATTCCCGCCTGCTGCGGCATCGTCACCGCGGGCTCCTTCCCGTACAGCGCCTACGGTGCCCCGGTGGTGGCGTCGACGTTTGCGGGCGCCGCGGCGGTTGCAAGCGGGCTGGCGCGCGTGGCCGAACTCAACGGCGAGAAGACGCGAGTGATGTGCTTTGCCGGTGATGGCGGCACCTACGACATCGGCATGGCCACGGTGAGTGCGGCAGCGGAGCGCGACGAGGACATCCTCTACGTCTGCTACGACAACGAGATCTACGGCAACACCGGCGGCCAGCGTTCCTCGGCCACGCCGGTGGGTGCATCCACCACCACCACGCCGGGCGGCAAACACCACGCCAAGAAGGACATTCTGTCCATCATGGCAGCGCACCGCGTTCCCTACACCGCGTCGGTATCCATCGCGCACACCGAGGACATGATGCGCAAGTTCCGTCACGCGCTGGACGCGCGCGGTTTCCGCTTTCTGCACATCCTCTCCCCGTGTCCCACGGGCTGGAAGTCCGAACCGGCCGACGGTATCGAATTGATCCGCCAGGCGGTGGAGTCGGGGCTGTATCCGGTGGTGGAGATCGTTGACGGCGACGAGTACACCATCAACGTGGAGCCCTCCTTCTCGGTGGAAGCGCTGCGCGCCTTCATCAAGGGGCAGGGACGCTTCACCAAGTCGAAGGTGTCGGTGGAGGATCTCGAGGTAGGCATCCGCCGCCAGTGGGAGATCCTGCGCCGCCACGTCCGCATCCAGGGCGCCAGCGCGCTGGACGTTTCCGCCGAGCTCGAAGACTAGCGACCCCGGCCCGATAGTCCATCCCATCTTTTCTGCGGCGCGGTTACAATTGGCCGCGCCATGGCCTCCCGCACCCACCGCATCGTCTCTTTTCTCGCCCTGCGGCGGAGCACCGTGGGTGTGCTCGCCATGGTGGTGCTCGTCGGCATGGGCGAGAACATGGCCGAGCGCTTCCTGCCCATCTACATCCTGGCACTCGGCGGCGGGGCCATGGCCATCGGCCTCCTGCAGGCCATGGACAACCTGCTCTCCGCGCTCTACTCGTTTCCCGGCGGTTACCTGGCGGATCGCATGGGCGTCAAGCGCGCGCTGCTGGTCTTCAACCTGGTGGCCATTGCGGGCTTCGCGCTGGTCATTCTGATTCCGGCGTGGCAGGCGGTGCTGGCGGGCGCGGTGTTGTTCCTCTCCTGGTCGGCGCTTTCTCTTCCCGCCACCATCAGTCTTCTGTACAAGGTGCTGCCCCAGCACAAGCGCACCATGGGTGTGAGCATGCTCTCGCTGGTGCGACGGGTCCCCAAGGCCATCGGCCCGCTGCTGGGCGGCGTGTTCATTGCGCTGTGGGGCGAGCGCGACGGCGTGCGGTTGGCGTTCGTGGCCGCAATGGCCATGGCGGTGGTGGCGCTGTTCCTGCAACAGCGCCTCATCGCGGATGATTCGCCGGGTACGGCCGGGGCCCTTGCGTCGCCAGCCGAGCGCGACCCGCGCAAACTCTACCGCCTCATGAACCCCGCCATGAAGCGCCTGCTGGTGAGCGACATCCTCATCCGCTTCTGCGAGCAGATTCCCTACGCGTTCGTGGTGGTGTGGTGCATGAAGACCATCGCGGCGCCGGTGACGGCGGTGCAGTTCGGCCTTCTGACCACCATCGAAATGGTGGTGGCGATGCTCATCTATATACCTGTCGCTCGCCTGGCCGATCGCGGTGCCAAGAAGCGCTACGTGCTCATCACATTCGTCTTCTTCACGATATTCCCGCTGGTGCTCTTCTACTGCCACTCGTTTGAATGGCTGGTGGTGGCGTTCGTGGTGCGGGGCTTGAAGGAGTTCGGCGACCCCACGCGCAAGTCGCTCATCATGGATCTTTGCCCGGAGCAGAACCGGGCGGGGATGTTCGGGCTCTACTACCTGATCCGCGACGTGGTGGTTTCCGTCGCCGCACTGGGCGGGGCCTTCCTGTGGCAGATCAGCCCGGAGTTGAACCTGATGACGGCGTTCGCCTTTGGCATCATCGGTACCACATGGTTTGCCGCCTTCGGCCGCGACCTGCGCGAACCATCCGCATGAGAGGGCCGGACAAAGAAAAGCCCCCGCCGGCCGATGCCGACGGGGGCTTGTGATTGCTGCGGGACGTTTAGAGACTACTTGCGATAGTGATCCTTCACCGCGCCCCAGGTGGTGTTCTCGGTGGGGACCGTCTGGCAGTCCGGACCGAGGATCTCCTCCGGGTTCGTGCAGCCGGGCTCGAAGGTGGCCGCGCGCAGGTGCGCCTGGAACATGCCACCGTCGTTGCGGGTGACGAAAATGCCGGTCGAACTGCTCCCCGGCGTCGTGCAGTAGAAGATGGGGAACGTACAAGTGGCATCGGACGGCATCGTGAAATCGAACTCGTACACGCCATCCGCAACATAGGTGGCGACGAGATCGAAGTTCCCGGAGCCGGAGCTGTTGACGCGCACGTTCAGCGTGGCGTCGGTGCCACCATTGGCGCACTCCGCGACGTTGTCGATGGTGAGGCGGTAGGTCTCACCGGGTTCGACATCCCACGCCTGCACGGCGGGGCCGGTCGGGCCCGACACGCAGCCGCCGGAAACGGACGTAACACTGATCAGACGGGCGTTGGCACTGGCCATCGCCGGGATCACAGCAATTCCTAGCATCGCAACATAGAACAGATAGCGCTTGATCATCATGGACTCTCCTCGAGGTTCGGGATTCACACTTTGCAATATGTTCTTCGACGCGGCGCTATCTCCCCATCGCTCGACTCGCCAAACAAACGCGGCGCCCGCCACGCACTCGCGTGACCGACGCACACATCCTCCGTCATTATTGAACACGTGTATTATAGCACGTTCCGGGACCTGCTGACAACGCGCGAAGGGCTTCGGCTCTCCGTGGCGGGCGGGGGAAGAACGCGAGCGGGCCAGCCGCAGCTGGCCCGCTCGCCTTAATTAGCAGCTACACAGTAAGTTGCGAGGCTACTTCAGTAGAACCATCTTCTTCTGCTCGACGAAGCTCCCCGCCGTCAGGCGGTAGAAATATACGCCCGAACTCAGGCCCGCCGCGTTGAAGTCGATTGCGTGCCGGCCGGCCCCCATCGTCCCGTCGGCCAGCGAGGCGACCCGCCTTCCCGAAACGTCGAAGACGTCCAGGCGGACGTGGCCCTCCGACGCCAGCGTGAAGGAGATGGTCGTGCGCGGGTTGAACGGGTTGGGGTAGTTCTGGTCCAGCGAATTGCCTAGTGCAACCGGGGCCTCCGGCGCCAGCGCGGGCTCCACGCCGCCCGCCTTGCGGGCCGTGGCGATGTTGGCAACCGGCTCCGAACCGAGCACGGAGGTGGTGGCGCGCCAGGTGATCGCGTCGACGTACACATCGTCGTTGTTGTCGCTGGCATCGCAGCGGAAGCGAATCTTGGCACCCGTGGGGAACGTGTACGTGCTGCGCGGCAACGTAATAGTGGCCACGTAGAAGGAACCATTGTTGAAGCTCGTTCCCGAAACGTAATTCGCCACGATCTGGTACGCGGACCCGTTGTAGTACTCCACGTAGAAGTTCTCGCCCGTCTCCATGCTCTGCGCACGGAAGTAGAACTCGATCTCCTGGGTCTGGTACGCGGTTACATTGCGGCCGGTCGTTGTATAGAACGACGACGCGGTGCCGCTGTTGTCCTGGATATCACCCGCGGCCGTGCTTTCCCACGCATAGGTTCCGCCGGTATAGCGCGACATGTCGGCGCCGCCATCGGTGAAGCTGCCCATGCCACTCTGGAAGTCATCGTAGGTGATGGTGGTCCAGGTGGTGCCGCCACCGGTCACCGAGATGTACGCCGACTTCACCTCCGGGTCGCTGCCGCACGCGTTGGTGGCGGTGAGTGTCACCGTGTAGCTCCCCGCCGCCGTGTAGGTGTGGCTGGGGTTCTGCGCGGTCGAGGTCCCGCCGTCACCGAAGTTCCAACTCCAGCTGGTGGGGCTGCCGGTGGAAAGATCGGTGAAGCTCACCGCGAGGGGCGCGACACCCGACGTCGGTGAGCCGGAGAAGTTGGCGGTAACGGTGGGCGAACAGCCGCCACCACCGCCGACCGCGGCGTTGATATCCACCATGCCGTAGCCCGAGTAGCGATCCCAGCCGGCGCCCGACTCCACGTTCACGATATCCTGGGCGGTGCTGGTGAGCTGGCTCTTGATCTGCGCCGGCGTGTAGCCCGGGTTCTTGGACTTGATAAGCGCACACACGCCCGCCGCGTACGGCGTGGCGCACGAGGTGCCGTTGAAGAACGGTTCGTAGTCGCCGCTCACGTAGCCGCCGCTGCCCTGGATGTCTGTGGTGGGCAGGATGGTGGGTGCAATGATATCCACCGCACCGGCCGCGTTGGCAGTGTTGACACCGTAGTTGGATCCCCACCAGCGTTCACCGTCGCAGGTGTAGCCGCGCGGATCGGTGCTGACACCCGGGTTGACCTCGGAAGCGCTGCTGCTGCTGCGCTTGCGGTCGCCGCAGGGCGACGCCGCACCCACACCGATGACGTAGGCGTTGATGGCGGGATAGCTGATGGTGCTCATGTTTTCGTTGCCGGTGGCGGCAAGAATCGTGACCCCGGCGTTGTTGGCGTACAGGATGGCGGCGTCGGTGGACGGGTCGCTGGAGATTGCCGCCCCCAGACTCATGCTGATGATGTTGGCGCCGTTGTCCGCCGCGTAGTAGATGGCGTTAACGATGGCCGAGAAGAACATCGACCCCGCGTTGTTGGCCACCTTGAGCGGCATGATCCTGCACCCCGGTGCGGCACCGCACGCGCCCAGACCGTTATTGGCCCGGGCGGCCGCAACACCCGCGCACGCCGTGCCGTGTCCCGGCGCCGCCGAGTTGTCTTCGGGGTTGCTGTCGTTGCTCCCGAAGTCGTAGCCGGTGACGAGGTTGAGATCCGGGTGGCTCAGGTTCACACCCGAGTCGATGATGGCAATGATCACGCTGGCGCTGCCGAAGCCCGCCGTCCCGTCCCAGCCCGCCTGCGCGTTGGTGTCGAATCCGGGCGTGCCCACGGTGGTGGGCAGCGTGTGGGAGTATGTCCCGCCCCAGTCGAGGCCGGGCAGTTGTGCGGTGTTGTTGTGGCCCCAGTGATTGGGGTACAGCGGATCCGACGGCACCACCGCCGGGTACGCCAGCCAGTCCGGTGTCGCGTACTCGACGTTGGCGTCCGCAGAATACTGACGCACCGCCTCTTCGACGTCCGCGCCCGGTACCAGGTGCAGCATGTAGGTACGGTTTACGCCTGCCTGCTGTGCCGCGATGGTGTTCATCGGCTCGATGAACGGGCGGGTGATCTTGACCACGCCCACGCGGCGGCTGAGCGCGTCGACGGAGGCAAGGCCCGTCTCGATACCCGGCGCCTCCGCATTCAACTGCGGACCCACCCTTAGCGTTGAGCGCTTGGCACTCGAATCGGTGAACTTGACGATGATGCGATCCGGCGCGTACGGAAGGACCTGGTCCCCCGCGGGGACGAAGCCCTTCTGTACCGGCGAAAACGCGCGCGGCGCCGCGGCAAACGCAGCGAACGCAAAGAACAAGACGACCAGAGCAAGCAGTGACACACAAACCAGCAATGTCTTGCGATTCATGTTGCTGTTCTCCTGTCTAACTCGAACGACTCGCACGACGTGCCTCCACGGAAGCACCACGGCTTCCATCGAAGCGCCAAAGCACCAGCGGCCGGGTCGCATGCGCGACCCAACATCCGATTAAACGGTTGTTGGATTCCCCCCTCGCGGCTGCAGCAGGAACAGCCACTTCTGTGTGCGCACGCCCGGCCGAGGATCAGGTGGGTCGGCCGGGGCGATCATCCGCGGGCCTCCGCGGACGGGGAATGCTAGGAGCGCTCCCCCTCGCCGGTCCACACAAATGTATGTGAAAGATGGTGCAAAGGCCTCTGGCCAAACCGGTTGCCACTGACGCCGTTGACCGACCGCGCGCCCCGCCCATACAATCGACCTGGATCTTCAACCCTGGGAAGCACCTGTCCCTATCCCGCGCGCCGCGCCGCCGCGTCGCTCTTCAAACCGCGATGGCCGCTGACCACGATGTCACCCAATGGCTTCGCCAGATGACCGACGGCAACCCGGCGGCCCTCGACCGCGTCGTCGGCCTCCTCTATGACGAGCTGCGCGCCATGGCGCGTAACCGCCTGTCCTCGGAGCGCTCGGGTCACACCCTGAGCGCCACCGCCGTGGTCAACGAGGTCTACCTCAAGCTCGCAGGACACCACCGTATCAGCGCCCCCGATCGCACCCGCTTCCTCGCCGTGGCGGCCACCACCATGCGACGGGTGCTTGTGGACTACGCCCGGACCCGCCGCCGGCAGAAGCGGGGCGGGGGCGAGGCCAACGTCCCCCTCGACCAGGTCGAACACCTGCTTTCCGACACCGAAGCCGACGAGGTCCTCGCCCTCGACGCAGCCCTCACGCGTCTCGCGGAGATCAACCCCCGTGGCGCGGAGGTGGTGCAGCAGCGCTTCTACGCCGGACTCTCGCTGGAAGAGACCGCGGCCCTGCTCAATGTCTCCACCAAGACCGTGCAACGCGACTGGATCGCTGCCCGCGCCTGGCTGCGCAAGGAAGTGGTCCAGGAACTGGACCCGTGATGTCCGCTTTGCCGCGCAATCATCGCCACTAGTTCACAGCCATGACGCAAGACTGGCAACGAATCGAGACCATCTTTTTTGACGCCCTCGACCGCGAACCGGCGGAGCGCGCCGCGTTTCTGCTGGCGGCGTGCGGGGGCGACGACGCCCTGCGCGCGGAAGTAGACGCCATGCTCACCGCCCACGAGGGCGAACGCCGGTTGAGTCCGGAGCAGTGGGAAGACGCCTACGGCGTATCGGCGCGGGACGCCGAGGCGATGATCGGCCGGCGCGTGGGCGCGTACCGCATCGAGCGCCTCATCGGCCGCGGTGGTATGGGCAACGTGTACCTGGCCGCCCGCGACGACGAGCACTACGAGCACAAGGTGGCGGTCAAGCTCATGCGCCCCGGGCTCCACGCGGCGGAAATGGCGGAACGCTTTCGCCGCGAGCGCCAGATACTCGCCCACCTCGAGCACCCCAACATTGCATCGCTGCTGGACGGCGGAATCAGCGACGACGGCCGTCCCTACCTGGTCATGCAGTACGTGGACGGCACGCCCATCACCGACTATTGCGAGACGCAGGAGCTGGCGCTGCGCGAGCGGCTGCAGCTCTTTCGCATTTTGTGCGCCGCGGTGCAGGCGGCGCACGTCCATCTGGTCGTGCACCGTGACCTCAAGCCGGCCAACATTCTCGTCACGCAGTCGGGCGAGGTGAAGCTGCTCGACTTCGGGATCGCAAAGCTGCTGGAGCCGGATTCGGACGTACTCACCACGCGTCCGTTCGAGCGCGTGATGACACCCGAGCACGCCGCGCCCGAGCAGGTACGCGGCGGGGGCGTCACCACCGCCACCGATGTGTACTCGCTGGGCGTACTGCTATTCCAGATACTGACCGGTGAACGCCCGCTACAGTTTCCGTCGAGTGCGGCAAGCGACGTGGAGCGAATCATCTGCGAAGTGGAACCCGCCGCCCCGAGCACGGTGGCTAAGGAAAACAGACGAGCACTTCGCGGCGACCTCGACAAGATCGTTCTCATGGCGCTGCGCAAGGATCCTGCGCGGCGCTACCAGTCCGCGCAGGAACTGGACGAGGACATCCGGCGCTACCTCACGGGGCTTCCCGTCAACGCGGAGCGCGATACGCTTGCCTATCGTTCCAGGAAGTTTGTCGCGCGGCACCGCACCGGCGTCGCGGTGGCGGGTGGATTCGTCGCCCTGGTGGTCGCCTTCGCCGTGGTTGCTCTCGAGCAGGCGCACCGCGTGCGCCACGAGCGCGATCGCGCCCTCTCCGAGCAGGCCAAGGCCGAGGAGGTGGTGGGCGTCCTGGTGGACCTGTTCCAGCAGTCCAATCCCTACGTGGTGCCCGGCGGGGACACCCTGCGTGTCAGTGATTTCATTGCCCAGAGCGAGAAGTCTGTGTCCGACATGGCGGACCAGCCCGACGTGCAGGCGCGTATGTGGGAGGTGCTCGCCGAGATCCACAAGGCACGCGGCGACCTGCCGCAGGCGCGTACGTTCTTCGAGCGTGCGCAGGCCATTTACGAGCAGGACGGTGCACACGAGCTCGATGCGGCGCGCGCGTTCCACAGCCTGGCCCAGCTCACGTTCACGGAGGGAGGCGCCGCCGCCGAGCCGCTGATGCGCGAGTCGCTTGCGCGCCACCGCGCCCTGCTGGGGGATTCGCACCCCGACGTGGGTACCGCCATGCGTGACCTTGCGAGTGCCATCATGGAGAAAGAACCCGACGAGGCGGCACGCCTGCTCGACGGCGCCTTCGCCATCAGCCGGCAGCACCCGTCGGACAACGACATCGAACTGGCGGCGGATTACAATGCTCTTGGCATGCTGGAGGGCTCGCGCCGTAACTATCCGCGCTCGCTGACCCATTTTCAGCACTCCCTCGAAATCCTCCAGCGCGCTCTTCCCGCCGATCACCCCAACACGATGACGGTGAAGCACAACGTGGCGTCGACGTACGCTGCGCTCGGCGACTGGAAGACGTCTGAGAAGCTGGAACGGGAGATTCTGGAGACACGCCGGCGCGTGTTTGGCGGCGACTCCCCGGAAGTGGCCGCCAGCCTCGAGGCGCTGGCCATCACCCTCACGGCAGAAAGAAGCTATGACGAGGCGACGGCCCTCCTAACGGAGGCAATGGGCATCTACGAACGCGCCGCCGGCCCCAACCACCCCAGTGTCGCCAGCGCTAGCCGCAACATCGGCGTTCTGCTGTCGCTTCGCGGACGCCCCGCCGACGGGGTGCCGTACCTGGATCGCGCGGTGGCAATCCAGGCACAATCCGGTCGGCCGCGCGCGGCGACCAACGCGTTCCTCGAACTGCAGCGCGTATTCGTGGCGTACAGCGCTGGTGATACGAGCGGTGCGGTCCCGGTGGCGCAGGGGCTGGTGGCGGAAATCGACACCCTCGTGCCCAACCCCACCCACTCGTACCGCGCCGACGGTCGTGCCTTGCTCGCGGCCTTGCTCCTCGATCACGGTGATGCGCGGGACGCGGAACCCGTGCTGCAAACGGCAATCGAGATCCATTCCCCCCAACTCGAAGAAGACCACCCCCGCATCGCCCGCTTGCGTTGCCTGCTCGGCGCCAACCTCGTCGCCCTCGGACGGGGGGACGAGGGGAGGAAGCTGCTCCGCGCCAACTACCCCGCGGTGCGTTCGTGGGGGTCGCTTTCGCCCCTGGAACGGTCCATCATCGTGAACGCCATGCACGAAAGCGGCCTTCCCGCCAGCTAGACCCCTCCCCTCCTCGAATCAGGAAAGTTTCCTGTCCATTCCCCGTGGCCGTTGTCGCCATCACTGTTGTCGCCATCACTCCTGCAAGGTTTGAAATCGTTTCTACCCGGTCCGAGGAGGCCGCTGTCAATGCTGAGAATACGACCGATATTCCTCCGGGTGGGCTTTCTTGCAAGGCCGCTTGTCACCCTTCTGATCGCGCTGTCCGGCTGCTCGTCCGACGGGACGAGCCCGGCTGTGGAGACACCGAGTACGGAAACTGTGGCACGCGCGAGGATCACCTTCGAGAATCCCGCGATTCCCCCCGTCCCGATCACGGGCGTGGCGTGTTTCGGCAACGCCGTCGCCGTTTGCGGTAACGCGGGCCTTGCCGCCATCCTCGAGAACGGCACGTGGACAATCCTCGAGACCGGCGTTCTCGCGGATCTGAACACCGTCTGGGGGACATCCTCCACCAACATGTTTTTCGCCGGTGATCAGGGATGTTTCCTCCACTGGGACGGAACGAAGCTACGATCGATCAACACGACAACCGACAACTGGGTCTCCATGTGGGGACGCGCATCGAATGATATCTGGCTCGTGAGTTCGTCCAGCGTGCTCCATTGGAACGGAACGACCTACACGTACTACACCGTCGACAATCTTCCCCTGCCCGGCACGTACACCGACGTCGGAGGCACCTTCGTGGACGACGTTTTCGTCACGGGGTATCAAGGGCTCTTGCACTGGGATGGCATCACCTGGTCGGAAGTGGCGACGGGCGCCGGCTCGGCGGCTCTGTTCGCTCTCGACACCGCCGGAAACGAAGTGTTTGTCGCCGGCGAGGATGTGCTCCTGCTGCACTACGACGGTGCCTCGTGGTCCTCGTTCACGGGCCCGGCCAGCTTCAATGACTTCGAGGCGGTTGCAGCCATCGGTCCCAACAACGTCTTCGCGCTGGGAGATAATCGGCTCATGTATCGATGGAATGGCACGGACTGGAATGACGTTTCCAACGCGTTCTTCGGCACCGCCTACGATTTCTACAGCGCGTGCTCGAACGGAAACAGCCTCGTTGTCGGGGGATCCAGCGGCAGTCAAGGTCCCAACGTGGCCCGGCTTACCGCAGGGGTATGGTCGGCACTGGATCAGGCGAGCGTCGGCGCCGGCAACTTCCTCAGCGTCTGGACCCTCGACGCGAACACGGCCGTCGCCGTCGGCGAGGACGGGGTCATCGCGAAGCGTGACGCCGCCGGGTGGGCGGATGTCCCGCATGGCCTCACCACAGAAGATCTCTCCGGCGTGTGGGGCACCAGTGCCAGCAACGTCTATGCAGTCGGGACGTTCGGCGTCGTTCTCCAATCCAACGGTACAGCGTGGCGGCTGGTCGACACAGGTCTGGGGTCGTCCCATCTTAACGACGTGACCGGCAACGGCCCCGATGACGTCTGGATCGTGGGGGAGCAGGCCCTGTGGCACTGGGACGGAACCGCGTGGGCCGACCGCTGGAGCGAGCTTCCGGACACGTTGTCGCGCTACTGGACGGCTTGCACCACCGGGGGCGGTGACCTTTTCCTGGCCGGTGAACGTTTGCTGCACTACGACGGGGTGTCGTGGAGCCTGTACTCGATCAAGAGCACGTCCACGGCGTCCGTCTACGACGTGTGGGCCGCTTCGTCGAGCGACGTCTGGCTGGCCGGGGAGTCAGATGTATTCCACTGGGACGGCGCCAAAACTGAAGTGCGCTGGACCTACGAATACGCCGGGTGCGGCGCGGTATCCGGCCGCTCGGGCAACAACGTCTTTGTGGGTACGTGGCTGCAGCTCATCCAGTTCGCGAACGAGTTTCCATCTGTTGTTCCTTTTCCCAATTTCGGCGCCTGCGTGTACGGCGCCAGCACCGGTATCGATGGCACGACGTATTTCGTCGGCGGAAATGGACTGATTGCGCGTGTGGACTAACAACCAAATGTATTCGGCGCGCGCGTGGGTCGCGTGCGTTCTTCTTGCGGTGGTACACGGCTGTTCGTCATCCAATAGCGATCCCGTGGCCCCGGCGCCCACGCCGGGAGGAATCCCACCGCTCACCATCACCATCGAGAACCCGGTGCCGGCGTCGGTGACGCCGCTGGGACTGGCGTGCCTGGGCGGCGGCAACCTCGCGCTGTGCTCATCCGTGGGGTTTGCGGCCGTGTATCAGAACGGCGTTTGGCGGCGGCTCGACACCGGGACCGATTCCGTGCTCGAGGCGGCGTGGGGGACGTCGGCGAGCAACGTGTATTTCGTCGGGGAAAACGGGTGCTTCCTGCACTGGGATGGCGTCGCCGTCCGGGTGATCAGCAGCGGCGTGTTCGATCATCTCAATGCGGTGTGGGGAACCTCGTCCAGTGACGTGTGGGCGTGCGGGGGGGCGTCGGTCGTGCACTGGAACGGAAGTTTCGTCACGATCTACGGGCCGCTCGATCTTCCCCTCCCCGGGCAGTATCAGTCCGTCGGCGGGTCCGCGCCCAACGACGTGTACGTGGTCGGCATGGAGGGCGTGGTCATGCACTTTGACGGCGCGGCGTGGACCGGGGTGACGACCGGCCTCGGCAACACACGTCTCAACTCCGTGTTTGTCGCCGGCAACGAGTTGTTTATCGGCGGCGACAACCTCGCACTGTGGCACTTCGACGGTGCGGCGTGGTCGGCGTTCACCGCCACCGGCGGTGCCGCCGACGACTTCGAGATCCTCGCCGGAACCGGCGCCGGTAACGTGTTCGCCTTCGGCGACAATCGTCTCATGCACCACTGGAACGGAAGTGCCTGGAGCGACGCGAGCGATCCGTTCTTTGTACCATCGGTGGATTTCGGCGCGGCGTGCGCGTTGGGGGGGTCGGTCGTGGTTGGCAATCGCTACGATTACACGACCACCAATCTGGCCGCCTTCGACGGCTCCTCGTGGGCGGCGCTGGGTTCTTCCAGCGTGGAGGTCTTCGATTTGCGCGACGTGTGGACGTTCGATGAGAACCGCGCCGTCGCGGTGGGCGATGGTGGTGTCATCATCGAACGCAACAGGGGCGGTTGGTCGGATGTCGTGCACGGTTTGACCGGGGACGATCTGCACGGCGTGTGGGCATCGAGCCCGAGCGATATCTATGCAGTGGGTAACCAGGGTGTCGTGCTCCACAACAACGGCACCGCATGGTCGGTGGTGAACACGGGACTCGGGACAGCGTCGCTCTACGCCGTGGCGGGGAGTGGTGCCAACGACGTGTGGGTCGCCGGCATCACGGTGATGTGGCACTGGAACGGCGCCACCTGGACCGAGTATCGCGACGCGTTGCCCACCACCTTCGGCGAATACGTCGCCATCTACGTCACGCCGGGTGGCGATGTGTACGCGGGCGGCAATGATCTCCTGCACTTCGACGGAACAACCTGGACCGGCATTCCCATCAAGTTCGGCGCGACCAAGGTCGTCGACATGTGGGGCACGTCCGGGAGCAACATCTGGATGGCGGGCACGAGCGGGTTTCTGCACTGGAACGGGACCGGTTTCGAGTTCTACGGGGTAGGCTACGACAACGAGGCGACGGCGATCACGGGCGGTGGCGCGGCGGGAGTCTTAGGGATCACGCTCGACGGGATCGCGCGGCTGGGCGCGGGCGGTGGCGCGCTGCTTCCGTTTGCCGCGGGTGAGCGGATCAACGGGGCGGGAACCGGCTCGGATGGAACGACCTACCTCGTGGGTGGCACCGCAACGGTGGTGCGAGTGGAACCCAGGTAGACACCCGGGATTCCGTGTCCAGGTTATACGGCCGTCGTCGCCATTACCTCTGAAGAACCTCCGGGGCATGCCGTCCCGCGGGACCAGGGAGGCCACCATGAAGTCCATCTTTCTCAATCGTTTCCAGAATGCCGCGATCGCCGCCTGCGTGCTGGCGGTCGCGGTCCTCTCCAGTTGTTCCAGCGACAGCGGACCGGTGGCGAGTTCACCGATCAACAAGCCAGGTATCGCGCGGCCGACTGTCACGTATGAAAATCCGCTGCTGCCACCCGTCCGCATCGAAGGCCTGCAGTGCTTCGCCGGCGGCGGGGTCGCGGTGTGTTCGAGTTCGGGTTTCGCGGCGCTCCGCCCGCAGGCCAACCCGTGGAAGGTCCTGAACACGGGCCGGTCCGTGGATCTCAACGCGGTGTGGGGAACCTCGGAAAGCGACTTTTACATCGTTGGCGATCAAGGGTGCTTCCTGCACTGGGACGGCACAGGATTCACGGACATCGATATCGGTACGCAAGACATGCTTCTGGACGTGTGGGGAGCTTCGGCGAGCGACATTTGGATTTCCGGCCAAAACATACTCGTGCACTGGGACGGTGCCACGGCCACGACGTTCCCGTCGTCCAGCCTGCCCGGCTCTGGTCCCTACTACGGAATCGGCGGGTCGTCATCGGCCAACGTGTACGCCGTCGGCTCGCAGGGGCGTGTCCTCCATTGGGATGGCGCCTCGTGGTCACTCGTCACAACGGGGTTGGGAACCCCACAGCTCAACTCGGTCTACGTCTTGCCCAACCAGGTGTTTATCGCGGGAGACGACCGGGTGTTGTGGCATTTCGATGGCACCTCGTGGGCATCATTCACGGCAACGAGCGGCGGCGCCAGCAATGACTTCGACGTCGTATCGGGTACCGGCCCCAACCGCGTTTTTGCGTTCGGCGAGGATGCCCTCATGTACCGGTGGGATGGAACGGCGTGGAACGACATTTCGGACCCGTTCTTCAGCACGTTTCAAGATCTCTCCGCGGCATGTGTATTGGGAACGCGTGTTGTGGTCGGCGGGTCCTACAGCGCCGGGAGCACGAACGTCGCCACCTTCGATGGCACGGCGTGGGCGGCCCTCGAGCCGTCATCAGTGACGGACGCAATCCTCAACGATGCCTGGACGTTCATGCGTGACAACGCCTACGCAGTTGGCGACGCCGGGACCGTTCTGCATCGTGACGCGACGGGCTGGTCCACTGTTCCTCACGGGCTCACCACCGAGCGTCTCAAGGCAGTGTGGGCATCCAGCCCCGCCAACGTGTACACGGTCGGCGAACTCGGAACGGTGCTGCAGTACAATGGCAGCTCCTGGTCGATTGTCAACACGGGCCTCGGGACCGCGACGCTCTATGACATTTTTGGGAATCGAGCCGATAACGTCTGGACCATCGGGTCGAACGCACTGTGGCACTGGGACGGCGCCACGTGGACCGACCACTGGGGCGAACTTCCGGAATCCGGCGCGTTCTTGAACCACGTCTATGTGACACCCGGCGGAGACGTGTTTCTGGCCGGCTCCGACGACTTCGTACACTTCGACGGTACCACATGGACCACGGTGCCGATCAAGATGCCCATCGTGTTCATCCTGACGATGCTGGGCGTATCGGATGACGATGTCTGGCTGAGCGACATCCAAGTCGGTGTGCTGCGCTGGAACGGCCACGACTTCGAAGTGCGCTGGCCGGGCCGTGAGCAGGAATACGTGCTCGCGGGTCGGAGCGCCAACAACGTGCTGGCCGCGTCGTACGGCGAACTGGTCCAGTTCGCGGCCGGGATTCCCAACGTGACGCCGTTTGTGACTGGAAGCAGCGTGATCAGCGGGCACACCGGGGAGGACGGCACCACCTACTTCGTCGGGTACAACGGGGTTGTCGCGCGCGTCGAGTAACACGTGCTCGCCAGGGGCGCAAAAAGAAAGAGCCGGCTTTCGCGATGGCCCGTCGCGGAAGCCGGCCCGTGAACTGCGATCCCGCCTGCGGCGCGGCGCCTACCGGCCGATCACCATCTTGCGCGTGTGCGTCTCACCGGCGGCGTTCACGCGGTAGAAGTACACGCCGCTTGCGAGCAGATCCCCGTTGTCGTTGCGCCCGTCGAACTCCACGTCGCGCCAGCCCGCCGGCAGTTGGCGCACGGTACCGCGCGATGTCCCAAAGGGGCGTCAAATTTCCCGCGGTCAGAAATGGTTGTGCATCTGGCGTTCCGGGGCGACCGAGTCGCACGATGACGGGAGCGGGGCACTCCGAGTTTGACACATCCATTCAAACCGCGTACACTCAATGCCTCGCTCGCCCCGAAGCCTGCACCCCGGCCGCAGTCAGGGTTTCCCGCTATGAGTCACATTCAGCTATTCGGCATCGCGTTTGTTGCGATGGTGTTTGCGTCTACCGCGCCGCAGGCGACCACGCGCCTGGTGAAGCCCGACGGTACAGGTATCGCGGCCACCATCCAGGCCGGCGTGGACGCCTCCGCTCCCGGTGACACCGTACTGCTGGCTCCCGGGACGTTTACCGGGCCCGGTAACCGCGACGTGCGCTACAACGGCAAGGCGATCACCATCACATCGCAGAATGGTGCGGCCGCGACCATCATCGACTGCCAGGGTCTGGGGCGCGGATTCATGTTTGTCAATAACGAGACCGCCGGTTCGCGGCTCTCCCATGTCACCATCAAGAACGGCAACGCGGGCCAGGGGGGTGCGATCTACGCCCAGATTGCCAAGCCCACTATCACCGACAACATCATCACGAACAACACCGCGTTCTACGACGGTGGTGGGATCTTCGTGTTCGGTGCGATCGCGGGCGCAAGCCAGATCGCCCGCAACACCATCACCGGGAATACCGTGACGGGAGGAGGTACGCTACGCGGCGGCGGCATCTGGACCAACTCCATCACGCACATCATCGCCGACAACTTCATCTCGGGGAACAGCGCCGACCAGGGCGGCGGCGTTTGGCTCGGCGGTGGCGGGGACAACCAGTTCAACAACAACGTCGTCACCGGCAATAGCGCCGGAACGGAGGGCGGCGGCGTGTACGTGAACGGCCAAAGCCCCACCGTCAGCGGCAACACGATCACGGACAACAGCGCCGGTAGCAGGGGCGGCGGGATCTTCGTGACCTCCTCCGAAGCACTCTTCGACGACTGCCTCATCGCCAACAATTCTGCCGGTCTTCTGGGCGCCGGCGTGTATGCTCGGACCGGTGCGCCGACGTTTCGCAACATCACGCTAGCGGGAAACACCGGGACCGGTGCTATCATCGTCTTCTCGAGCGACCTCTCCATCGAACGATCGATCATCGCGTTCAACAGCGGTGCCGCGATGTTGTGCTTCAGCGGCAGCGCGGCGACCGTATCGTGCTCGGACTTTTACGGCAACATGAACGATGCGATCTGCGGGGTGGACGCTGGGCAGAATTTTTCGATCGATCCGTGGTTCTGCAACGCGGCCGTGGGCGATTACAGGATCTCGTCGGACTCGCCAGCGACGGCCGCGAACAGCCCGTGCGGACTTCTGGTGGGCGCACTCCCGCCATGCGATCCGACCGGTGTCGGGGACGACGCACCGGGTGCGCGTGTCTCGTTGTTCCAGAATTTTCCCAACCCGTTCAACCCGGCCACCACGATTCGGTATCGTCTGGGAGATCCGGGGGGGCATGTGACGCTCGCGATTCACGATGTGACGGGGCGGTTGGTGCGGATGCTGGTGGACGAACAGCAGGGCCCGGGCGCACGGGCGGTGCGGTGGGATGGACGCGACGACCGCGGCTCTGCGGTCGCGTCCGGGGTGTATTTCTATCGGGTCACGGCGCCGGGGGTGAGTGAGGCGAGGCGGATGGTGCTGTTGAAGTAGTGTGCCGCCGTGCTACCCTTTCTGTGTGTGGTCGCATTCCCTACTGGAGTTTGCGACCTTCCGGATCCTGTCAGCCTCGGCCGCGAGATCCACCTCCTCTTCTGCGCAAACCATCGACTGCGGGTGTGACAGCTTCCAAGTCGGCGGATCGACCTACCTGGTGGGCAACACGGCAACGCTGGTGCGGGTGCAGCCCCGATAGACTCCATTACCGGAGCTAGAACTTGCCGAAAGACTCCGTGCAGTCGAAGAAGACCGCGCGCTGGGTGCCGTTGTTGAGTTCGATGACGAAGGTGTCGATTTCGCGGCCGCCGAAGATCTCGTGGGCGTGCGAGACGAGTTTCCAGGCGGCGTCCTTGTCGCCGAACTTCTGGACCAGCCACGAATACGCGGCGTAGGTGCCCTCGAGTTCGGTTTGCGCGCCGCGGACGACGATCGCGCCCTTCATGGTATTGCCGTCGCCACCCTCGAATCGTATCTCGTGCTGCTTCATCGCCAGCCCCTTTCAGCTGTTGGTGGCGGGTATTCTACCGCGTCCGAACTGCCGGCGGCAATCGCATAGCGTGGACCGCTGCCGCCATTCCGCCCGCCCGTCACTTGATGAGGACAACAACGTGTCGGCGGCGACGGCGTGATTGAAGAAACAGGTGACCCAGCACTCCACGCAGCCCAGCGAGTCTCCGGGCGTATCCGCCACGGCGACCGCTAGAGCCGTTCGCATAGTCACTCGCTCCTTGCAAGGGGGCGAGTGTCCGATTATCAGTTCTTCAGAATACCTCCGACATCCCCAGGAACACACCCCACGAATCATCACGGCCCCACGCCATGTCCACGGTGAGATTGGTATCGGCGCGCTTGTTGAACTTGATGCGCAACCCGATCCCGCCTCCCGGATCCGATTTTCCGAACGTTTGTGATTCTGGATTCGTGGTCGCCGTGAGATTCGCAAATACCACCGCGCCCCACAGGCCGTCCCGCGTGAGCGAAAAGCGGTACTCGGTCTCGAAGTAGATCTGATTGGCGCCGCGGATGCGTCCCTGCAGGTAGCCGCGCGCGCCGCGGCCATAGGTGTCCCATCCATCCGCGGGCAGGTTGAGATAGGGGGCCGGGCCGAAGGTAAACCACGTGTACAGCCAGAATGCCAGCACGTTCTTGCCGTGCTTGGGAACGTGGGGATACAACCGCATCTCCGCCCACATCTCCTGCCAGTTCTTGTCCGAACCCACAAACGTGGTGTAATTACGGAAACTCATGGCCAGGTAATAGCCCATGGATGGGTTCACCAGGTTGTCGCGCGTGTCGCCGAGCACGTTGATCGAAAGGCCAGACGCTACCGTGCGCGAGACCTCGCCACGGCTGTAAAGCGTGAACGGCGTTTCTTCTCCCTGTTGTGCGCGTTGATCAACAATGTTGTTGAACTCGTCGTAGTGATAACCAAGCCCCACGAACACTGGTCCGCTGGTCACCCGGTAGAAGGTGGCGTACGCGCGATAGAGCGCGAAGTTCATCGGATATTCCTGCTGATTCGACGACACCGGGCCCAACCCCCACGTGGAGCGCTCGGTATCGAGATATCGAAAATCCAACTTGAGAAGGGTATTGCCGGACTTGCTGAACACGTCACCCCGCACCTGTGCCTGAATCTGGCCGGTGGTAGATGCGTTGCCCGAAACCGACATGGAGGAGTAACGCGCGTCGGGTGAACCGCGCTGCCCCGCGCCGGTCGCCATCACCCCCAGCGCCACCCCGTAGACGGGGTTGTAGCTGAAGGTGGGCAGCAGTGCCCACGAGAGCCCGGTTTTCGTGGTTGCACGGATCTGGGTCTGGACGTCCTTCCGGAAGATCACGTCGAAGATGTCGCGCTGGGGGACTTCCGACGTGGCTGTGGTGTCGGTCACCGACGGGCTCGCCTGCGGGTACCCCTGACCAAAGCCGTCCGTGACGCGGGACCCGGAAGTCACGAGCATGGCGCTGGCCAGGAAGAGGGCAAACTTCATTGCAGGCGGATGCTAGGGCATGAAACCGTTTTCTTCAATGATCTACCGCGTCCCTCAGTAGCGTCGGGAGACGCACGTCGGCCCTATCTGTTTGCCCGGAGTCACGTCGGCCCCCTTCCCGCCCCGGCCGTTCCGGGGTATCATCCCCGTGCAGCCGCCCGTTCCATCCAACCCGAGGAGAGAGCAATGCCCAGGACCCCCACCATCTCCGTGCGCGGCGTGGGAAACGTCAGCGTCCCGCCCGACCGGACCGTGGTTTCGTTCGACATCTCCACCATGGACATGGACTATTCCAGGAGCGCCAGCGACCTCAACGAGCGTGTGGCCACGCTGCGCGCAGGCCTCAAGAAGTCCGGCATCAAGCCCGAGGACCTCAAGACCACGAGCTTCAGCATCGACCCGCACCACGAGTGGCGCGGCAAGGACGAGAACCGCCGCCAGGTCTTCCTGGGGTGGGTGACGCGCCACCGCATGAAGATCGAACTGCCCATCGACCGCGAGCTGCTGAACAAGGCGTTCGCGGCGATTGCCTCCGACGAGGTGAAATCGTCCATTGAAATCTCGTTCGACGTGAGCGACCGCGACGCGCTGCGCACGAAGATCCTCGAGGAAGCCACCCGCGTGGCGTGCCGCAACGCGGAGACAATGGCTACCGCCGCGGGATGCAAACTGGGACGCGCGCTCAAGATCGAGTACGGCTGGTCGGAGTTGCGGATCTCTCCGCTGCGCTATGAGCGCAATCTGATGATGTCGCTCGAAGCCGACGCCACCCCGGATATCGAACCGGATGACATCGACGCGAGCGACTCGGTGACCATTCTGTTCGAATTGTTGTAATCGCGCTTGCGCCTTTGCTATAGTCGCCACATTCCGCTGCCGCCGTGAGGTCCCAACGAGCCGCGAGGAGGGTCCATGTCCGAGTTCAAGCCGTACGTCCCCGCCAACCAGGAGCTCACCGATTTCACCGTCCGCACGGTGGTGCTGGGTGTGATCCTGGGCGCGCTCTTCGGGAGCGCCAACGCCTACCTGGGCCTGCGCGTGGGGCTCACCATCAGCACGTCCATCCCGCTCGCCGTGGTGTCGGTGGCGGTGTTGCGGCTGCTCACCCCCGTGTTCGGCAAGACCAACATCCTCGCGTGCAACATCTCGCAGACCGCCGGATCGGCCAGCTCGTCGCTGGCGTCGGGCATCATCTTCACGATTCCCGCGCTGTTCATGTGGGGCTACGAGCCCTCGCTGCTGCAGATTACGATGCTCGCCGTGTGCGGCGGTGTGATGGGCGTGTTGCTCATGATTCCACTGCGCCCGTACCTGATTGTGAAGGAGCACAAGACACTCCCCTACCCGGAAGGAACCGCGGCAGCGGAGGTGCTGATGGCGGCCTCGGGCGGCGGCTCCACCGCGAAGAACGTCTTCGTCGGGCTCGGCCTGGGCGCCGTCTACAAGGGGCTCATCAACCTGCTCTACCTGTGGCCCGACGTGGTCGAGGCCAGGCTGCCCTTCATCCGCAAGGCGGTGGTGAGCATGTCCACCACGCCGGCGCTGCTGGGCGTGGGCTACATCCTGGGCCGTCGCATCGGCGCTATAATGGTGGGCGGCGGGCTCCTCTCCTGGGTGGTGATCATTCCCTTCATCGCCTACAAGTACGGCGACGCCGCCATCTGGGACACCACGCTCGCGTATCTGCGCGCCAAGGGACTCGACCCCTCCATTACCACCATCGGCGAGTTGTCGCCGGGCAGGATCTGGGACGCCTACATCCGCATCATCGGCGCGGGCGCGGTGGCCGCGGCCGGCATCATCACGGTGATCAAGTCGATACCCACCATGGCGCAGTCGCTCAGAATCGGCGTCAAGCAGTTGCGCACGAGCGCGGCGGAACTGAACACCGGCGTGCTGCGCACGGAGCGCGACCTGCCGTTGAGCGTGGTGCTCATTGGCATCGCCGTGATCATCGCACTGGTGACGTTCGTTCCCGGCATCATCGGGTCGCACACCGGACTGGTGATGCGCTTTGTGGCCTCGCTGGCCATTGCGATCTTCGCGTTCTGTTTCGTGACCGTGTCGTCGCGCATCGTGGGTATGATCGGTGTCACCTCCAACCCCACTTCCGGCATGGCGATCGTCACCCTGCTCGGCACGGGCGCCATCTTCTGGGCGCTGGGCTGGACGGATCTCACCGGAAAGATCACCGCGCTCACCATTGGAACCATTGTGTGCGTGGCGGCATCGATTTCGGGAGATATTTCACAGGACCTCAAGTGCGGCTACATCATCGGTGCCACGCCGCGCAAACAACAGACCGCGGAGCTGATCGGCGCGGCGGGGTCCGCGTTCTTCGTGTGTCTGTCCGTATTCTACCTGGGCAAGGCGTACGGCTTCGGGAGCGACGCACTGCCCGCGCCGCAGGCCACGCTCATGAAGACGGTGCTCGACGGCGTTCTGGGCGGTAACCTGCGCTGGGATCTGGTGGGCGTGGGGGCCGCGTTCGCGGTGCTCATGCTGATTGTGCGCATTCCGCCGCTGCCGTTCGCGGTGGGCATGTACCTGCCACTCGAGACCATGACGCCGGTGTTCGTGGGCGGTTTGATCCGCCACTTCGTGGACCAGCGCTACCCGGTGCGCAAGGACGAGCAGGGCAAGGAACAGGGCGTGCTGCTGGGTTCGGGCTTCATCGCCGGCGAAGGACTGATGGGTGTGGTGGTGGCGGTGATCGCAGTGGTGATCTCGCGGACTCCGAAGTACGGCGTGATTCACTATCCCGGCGAGTGGATGGGACAGGTGGTCTCGTTGCTCGCGTTCACCGCGCTGGGCTGGTACCTCATGCGGGTGGCGGCCAAGGGGCGGCGGGCGTAGGCGCTACGCCGCGAACATCGCCTGCAGTGAGTTGAGAATCGTCTCCACGGTTCGCGGCGACAGCCGGCCCAGTCGGCGCGTGACCCGCGCGCGGTCCACGGTGCGAACCTGATCCAGCACCACGAATCCGGACTTCCCCTGGAAGCGGCAGGCAATGCGGAATGGATACGCATGCCCGCCCGAAGTCATGGGTGCGACGATGAACGTGGGCATGCGCTCGTTGAGGACATCGGGAGAAACCACCACGCACGGGCGCGTCTTGCGGATCTCGCCACCCCGCCCGTGACCGAGGCTCACCAGGATCACGTCGCCGCGCCTCGCCCCGGGCGTCACCACTCCCACTCCTCATCGTCAAAACCGGTCGGCGCGGGCTCTTCAATCAAATAGTCTTCGCGGCGCTCGAGCAGCAGATCGACAGACTTGTCCCATCCGGTGCGCGGGTGTTCGGCGCTGGTGATGACGATGGCGCCCTCGCGCAGGGTCACCTCCACCTCGTCCTTGAGACCGGCTTCCTCGATGAGCGGTTTGGGAAGGCGCAGGCCGCGGGAGTTGCCGATTCTCACCAGGCGGGTCTTCATGGTGATTACATTGTAATCACACGCACCGCCTGCGTCAAGCCCCCGGCGCTCCTGATCTCACAGCAATCTTCGTAGGGCGTCGGTGTAGATCCGCACGGCCCCGGAATGGGGCGTGCGGAGGAAATGGGAGCACTTCAGATCCCAGCCGTTGATGATGGTGGCATGAACGCCGCGGTTCTTGATCTCACTCTCGCCCGCGGCGGGATAGATGGTGATCTCCCCGCCGTACAGACTGGTTCCGTTCCACATGAAGTCGAAGCGCGCGTAGTCCACGCCGGCGCTCAGTTTCTCCGTGTGCCGCAGCGCCGCCTATTGCGCCGGTCTTACTGCGCCTGCGGTGCGTCCTGGATGACCAGGTCGACGCGGCGGTTCTTCTGCCGACCCTCGTCGGTGTCGTTGTCGGCCACCGGGCGGCTCTCACCAAAGCCCTCCGCGGTGAGGCGGTCGGGTGCGACGTCCTGCGACACCAGGAAGTCGTGCACGGCCTGCGCGCGCCGCTGCGACAACTGCAGGTTGTACTCCTCGGTGCCGATCGAGTCGGTGTGCCCCTCGATGACAATCTTCATCTCGCCGAACTGGTTCAGGATGGTGGCAATCTTGACCAGGTTGAACTCCACGTCGCGCTTGAGCGTGGCCTTGTTGAAGTCAAAGAGAATGTCGGCGAGGCTTACGATGGTTCCCCGCGCGTCACGGCGAATGCTCGCAAACTTCCCCTGCAACTGGCTCAGCGCGCCATAGAGCTCGTCCTGGCGTGTCTTGGCCTCCGCGCGCAGGTGCTCGAGGTCACGCTTGAGGTCGTCCTGCAGGCTGCGCTCCAGGTTCAGCGTGGCCTCCAGCGCCTGCGCGCGCGCATCGCTGAACGCGGTCATCTGCTGGGTGGCATCCACACACACCTGCTCATTCATGTCGGAGCGAATCCGGCATTCCAGTTCCTGCACCGCGCGCGCGGCCAGGTAACGGTGTTGTTCGGTTGTGGGTGCGTCCACCTTCTCCGCGTGGGTCTGATTGTAGCTGCGCCGGTACCGGCCCTCGATGTCCCCGGCCGCAACGTGGCGCTCGCCGGCCACCTTGTACCATGAGCTCCACTGTGCGGATACGGCTTCCATGGTGGCGGGCGGAAAGGTCTCCGGCAGCAGGGTCGTCGCCGGCAGGGTCTCGGGCACCTCTTCCTCCAACGCCGGGGCGCGCTTGGCGATGGGCGCCTTGGCACCAGTGAAGTCCTCGGTCTGCTCCAGGACGAACACCGCCTCCTGCCAGCTGGCGCGCGCCTGTTCCACTTCGAGGAGGCACTTTTGCGCACGGTCGGCCGCGGTCTGCATGCTCTCCACTTCGAACGCAACGCGCACATCCGCCATGGCCCGCTCCATCGGCGCGACGGCATCCTGCTTCTTCCCGTTCTGGATCAGCGTTTCCGCCTGTGCGCGCTTGGCATCGGCGGTTTCCAGCAGCTTGATGGAGTACGAGTCGGTGGCAACGGCGCGCAGGTCGGCCGCGTAGTTGTCGTAGTCGTGCAGAATGGGTTCCACATCCACACTGGGGGCACAGGCAAGAACGACAAGCGGCACAACGACGGCCAGGCTATGCGATCTCATGTGTACTCCTTCGCGCGTTTACCGCCGGACGCAGGCGCGTTCGGAATCGGTTGCTGATGGTTCGGTCCACCATCAACGAGAAAACCCTATCCAGGTGATCCTGTCCAGCACGTCCATCCAGAACACCCAGCGCCCTCGCGATGGCCTCAATAGTAGCCAGACCCCCGGGCACGGGTTGGTTGCGCAGCAGATAGCGGGACCGCGGTCCGGAGGGCAGCCTGGCCCACGTCATCTTCTTCAGCGTGGGCTCGCGGCGGCCCATCTTCCGGGCCTGGCGCCAGCTCCCGTCGGGCACGACCAGGTGCGTGAACGCATGGCCGGCCACGAAGTCTTCGTCCAGCACGTGGGCATCGGCGCTCAGGTTCAGGAACAGGCAAGATTCCGGTTCGGGAAAGAGGTCCTCGAGGATCAACGGTTTCTCCGCGAAACCCCGCAGGTACACGTCGCAGTTCTGCAACGCCAGACCGGCCAGGCGGGATGTTCCCGAGGGTTTGAAGACCTCGCCGCAATGCATGATGATGGTGACCGGTGTACGGTTGGCAAAGGGAACAATGCTGTCGCAGAGGCACAGGTGGTGCCTCATGAGACACCGGTGGCACTTGTCTCCGTATTTCCCTTTGAATTCAGTCAGATGCATGGTGTTGCCGTGCTGGCTACAGGAACTGGAACCCCACGTTGAAACCAAGGTTGTTGATGGTTCCCCCGCCCAGGACAACCGGGGCGTATTCCACCCCGAGTTGCAGGCTGTACTTACCCCGCAACAGCACAGTGTAACCCATTGCGCCCAGCAGCCCCACTCCTCGCTCGTCGTACAGGTAGTCGGAACTGACAAATCCAAAACCGCCGCCGATTTCCAGGTTGAGACGGCTGGTTGGCCAGTACTGCACGTCGAACACGGCAACTCCGGACACCACGTCTTCCTTGTACATCGACTGGGAACCGCCGATTCGCGGCTGATCGTACATGGCGTCGTACTGGTACGACACGTTCGTCCCGGAAATCCGGAACATGAGCGCGGTATCTTCCGACACAAAACCCCCGATGCCGAGATTCAGTCCCCCGAGGCCGTCGCTGGTTCCCTCGCCAATACCGCCACTCTGCAGGCCATAGCCAAGTGTGAGCAGCAGCGTGAAGCCGCCGCGCTCCTGACAGAGTGCGGCGCGCGAGGGCAGCAGTACCAGCAGAGCAAGAAGTGGAATGAGCCGTTTCCGCATGATCGTTCCCTCCCTCGGGGTCGTCACCCGTCCCCGGACAACCGAGAACTGCGGCCCGGCTATATCGTACGCCTGAATCCGGACTTCCTCAACCTCCGCCCCGAGTGGCTATCGTGGGTTGACACCCCATCTCACGCACGTATACTCAATGACTCCATCTATGATAGATTGCACTGCACGACACCTGAACGACGGAGGCCGCAAATGCCCGTTTTCAAGGCCCGCTTGGCTCTATGCCTGTCCTTATTCCTGGCGACCGCGGTCGCCTGCGGAGACGATGACCCCGCGGCACTGTCCAACAACCCGCCCCCACCGGGCAACACCACCCCGCAGTTCGTGCTCAAGTGGGGTTCCGCGGGATCTGCCGCCGGCCAGTTTGCCGGCCCCGGCGGCGTTGCCGTGGACGGCACCGGGAACGTCTACGTGGCGGACCTCGGCAACTCCCGCATTCAGAAGTTCGATGGCTCGGGCGCGTACATGACCGGCTGGGGCGCGGCGGGCTCGGGCAACAGCCAGTTCGGTTTTCCCTGGGGCGTCGCCGTGGACGGCACCGGCAACGTCTATGTGGCGGATCAGGCGAACCATCGCGTCCAGAAATTCAGCAGCACGGGAATGTATGTCACCCAGTGGGGCACCGCGGGCTCCGGCGACGGGCAGTTCGACTTTCCGGTTGGCATTGCGGTGGACGGCAGCGGGAACGTCTACGTGGCGGATAGTGGCAACAGTCGCATCCAGAAGTTCAGCAGCACAGGAACGTATATCACCCAGTGGGGCTCGCCGGGCTCGGGCGATGGGGAGTTCGGCTTTGCGCAGGGCGTTGCCGTAGATGCGAGCGACAACGTGTACGTGGCGGATTCCGCCAACGATCGCATCCAGAAGTTCACCAGCACGGGGACATTTGTGGCCAAGTGGGGCACCACCGGTTCCGCCAACGGTGAGTTCGTGTTTCCCACCGGGATTGCCGCGCGCGGCAGCAACGTCTACGTGACGGATTCCGACAACAATCGCGTGCAGACGTTCGATACGGCGGGCAATTATGTCACCCAGTGGGGTTCGATGGGCAGCGGCGACGGCCAGTTCAATCTGCCCGAAGGTATCGGCGTGGACGGAAGCGGCAATATCTACGTCGCGGACGCGGATAATCACCGCATCCAGAAGTTCAAGTAGCGCGTACGGGCGCCGGCATCATGGGCCGCGCGCCCGTACCCCAGCTCCTCACTCAGCCAGCGCGCGCGGGAACAGGATGTTGTTCTCCAGGTGGATGTGCTGGTGGAATGACGCTTCCAGCGCATCCAGCCCGTGCCATAGCGCGCGCCACGTGTTGCATGCCGCCTCCGGCGCCTGGTAGTCGTCGGTCAGTTCGCGCAGTTCGCGCAACGCATTGGCAACCACCAGGTGTTCGTCCTCCATCACGGCAATCGGCCCGCCCGCCATCGCGCCCGACCCCGCCTTGATCATCGGAAAGAGGATCTGCTCTTCCTTGACCATGTGCGAGTCGACTTCCGCCTTGAGCCCCACCAGCACGTTGACAATCCGCTTGAAGCGATCCGGGTCCTTCTCGCCGTGCACGTCCAGCACCTTGCGCGCCATCGTTTCCAGTCGCGGCATTTCCTCGCGCAGCGGGCGGTGATAGGCGTGGAGGATGTGGTCGATGACATCCCCCAGCGGGGCCTGGTCCCAGCGCTCCATGGTCTCGCCGGGCTGCTCCAGTTCCGCGTGCACCTCTTTCAACACCGCCGCGGCGTCCAACCCCTTCTCCTCGCACACCTCGCCCAGCGGACGGCCACCGCCGCAGCAGAAATCGATTCCGTGGCGGGCAAAGACGCGGGTGGCCAGCGGGTGTTCCGCGGCCAGTGCGCCAACCTTGGTTTCGAGCGTGATGGACATGACTTACCTCCGTTTGGGTGGACGTTTGGTGGTGGATGGTTTCTTGGGTGTGGTCCCGGCCGGCGCCGCGAGCATGCGCGCCAGAGCCGCGAGCACGGGCTCGGGATCTTTGCGGCGGCTCCCTCTTTCGTTCTTGTGGATGCCCGGCATTCCCGCCAGCGCATGGATGGTCCCCATGACTATCACGCGCAGGTGCTCGGGCTCGATGTCGTTGCGGATGGTCCCTGCGGCCATACCCTCGCGGATTGCGTCCATGAGATAGCCCGCCGATTTCTGCACCAGTTCGCGCAGCCGTGCGACGGCCCCCGGCGGCAGCGAGAGACTCGCCTCTTCCGAGCGCAGGAGCCAGGCAATGCCGGGTTCGTTCTGGAACAGCGCCACGCGGTTGCGCCCCAGCTGCAGCAGCCGCTCCAGCGGCGGCAGCGAGGGGGCGGGAAAGGTGGCGTCGATTTTCTCCAGGGCGTGGCGCACGGCGCCATCGAGGATCTCGTCCCGCGAGGCAAAGTGTCGGAAGAGCGCCCCGGAGGTGACTCCCACCTCTTTGGCGAGCACGGTGGTGGTGAGCGAGGCGAGGCCCCTCTCCCCGATGATGCGGCACACCGCCCCCAGGATCTCCTCGCGGCGCTCGGCCGCGGGCTTGCGCACGCCGGCTTTCATGCGAATATAGTAAGTAACTTCTTACTTACCTGTCAAGCGGCTTCTCGCGGGCGCGTCGCCCCGGCCCGCTCTCACTCGCAGCATCCCCTGCCGCTATCGCGCGATCACCATCTTGCGCGTCACTGTGCTGCCGTTGGCCGTGACGCGGCAGAAGTAGACGCCGCTTGCGAGCGGCGTACCCGCGTCGTTGCGGCCCGCAAACGGAATCCGCTGCCAGCCCGCCGCGGCGTCCAGAACCTCCAGCGAACCCACGCGGCGTCCCGCCACGTCATAGATTTCAACCCGCACGTCTGACGGCGCCGGCAACCCCACCCGGAACTCCGTCTGCGCGCTGAACGGGTTGGGATAGTTCTGTAGCACGGTGAGTTGCGTGATGGCGGGCGTGTCCCCCACACCGGTGGCGCCCACCACGGTGGCCTCATTGGACGGTGCGCTCTGGTTGGCGTGCACGTCGTAGGCGGTGACCACGTAGTACAGCGTGGTCAACGGCGCACCCGTGTCGGTGAGCGTAGAGTCCGTGGAACTGGACAGGAAGTTCATCGGCACCGGCGTTACACCCGCAGCGGTGGCGCGATAGACCGCGTAGTCGCGAAGGTCTTTGACACGCACACGGTTCCACTTGAGGTTGATGTCGTTGCCGGCGCGCTGCGCGGTTAGATACAAGGGTGGCGGCGGCGAAAGGTTGTCCACCGAGTGGCCGCTCGCCACGTTCGACGGCCAGTTGAGGTACTGGCTCCAGTACCCGTGCGCGATCACCTGGAAGTCGTGCGTCGCGGGTCCGGCCGCGCTGGAGTCGTAACCAGTCGGCACCGTGAGCGAGTACGCCTCCAGGTACACGGCGTCCTGCGTTCCCACCAGTTCCCAGAAGGCGGACGCCCCGGACGCCGTCGTCTCCTCGCGGATCGCGGGCCCGTCAAACGCATCCCCCACGTCCGTGAGCCGCACATTGGGAACGCCTGATTCCACGGCTGCGGCCGCCGCGGCCGCACTCGCCGCGCGCCAGACACTGTAATGACTGATGAACTGCTCGTTCAGAATGTCGCGGCTGCTGGGGAACCAGTTGACGCGCACCTTGCCCCCCTGATCCGCGGGAACATCCGTAACCGTCGAGAGCAACGGCTCGGGGTGACCCCAGTAGCCGTAACGCCCCTCGACGCGTTGTGCATATACGTCATTGCTCATATCGGTCCGCAAATCCGTCCAGGCGACAATCGCACCGCCGGTTCCGTCTGCGGCGAGCGCGTGGTCGGCCTGCCATCCGTATGCGGCGCAGACCACTTCGCCATCCCCCCCCCATCGGATGGCGCCGAGCGCACTCACCCGCTGTGCAAAAATGTCCGCCATTCCGCTCCGGTCGTCCCGCCATGCAACCACCGCACCACCGCTTCCGTCGGAGGCAACCAGAGGTTGCAGCTGGTTACCGGGAGCCGTGCAGAGAGCCACACCGCTTCCGTCCCACTGAAGAGCGCCGGCGACACTCACGCGCTGCGCGTAGACATCGGAATCGGCTCCGCTGCGAAAATCATCCCACGCGATGATCGCCCCACCCACCCCGTCGGAGGCGATGTCAGGCCTCATTTGACTTGCGGAACTGAACGGGCACATGATAACGCCGTCCGTGCTCCACTGGAGCGCACCCAGCGCGTCGATTCGCTGCGCCCGCACCTGCATGTAGGATGCGTTGACCCACTCCGCCCATGCAATCACGGCACCACCGGCTCCGTCGGGCACCACCCCGCCCTCGTTCACATTGGGCATGTTGGTCCGGAGCGTAATGCCATCAGCCGTCCACTGAACTGCCCCCGAGCCATCCACCCGCTGCGAGTAGAGGCCCCACGGCCCTCCTCGCATGTCAGCCCAGTAAGCAATCACACCGCCGGTTCCATCGGGGGTGATCCAGATGCGGACCTGGTTACTCGGTTCCGTGCAGATCGGAGTTCCGCCGGCAGTCCACTGGGCGACGCCTGCCCCGTTGATCCGCTGCGCGTAGAGGTTGTAGTCAACGGCGTTTCGATAATCCACCCATGCGATCACCGCGCCCCCCGATCCATCCGAAGCAATCGAAGGGAAGGACTGCGTATCAGCCGCGGTGCAGACTGGGACACCGTCGGGCGTCCACTGCACCACACCCGACGCATTCACCCGCTGCGCGTAGATGTCGCCGGCTCCGCTGCGCGCATCCTCCCAGGTCACAATGGCCCCACCGGCCCCGTCGGATACGAGTCCCGCTCTCACCTGGCTACCGGCAGCTGTGCAAACGGCCAGCCCGCCCGTTGTCCAGAGCATCACCCCGTAGGCATTGACGCGCTGAATGTAGATGTCGTGAAAGATGCCATCGCGCGTGTCTGTCCACACCATGATCACGCCCCCGGCGCCGTCGGAGATGCAGTCCGTCAGTTCCTGGTTCTTGGGCTCCGTGGAAACCGGCGTCCCGTTGGGCTCCCACTTGGTGAGCGTAAAGGCGGGAACAAAGGCGGGCGACACGAGGCAAGCGATTAGAATAAAAAGGGTTAGCGGGGCCTTCATGTTCAACCTCCGGGGTGGATGGGCGGCAGGCAGCCGCGGTTCAGGCGGAGTGAGCACCCGGGCCGACAATCCAGGGGTCGACGCGCGAAACTCTGTCCAGGAGGTAGGACGGCGGAGGACCCCTGAAATCACGCGGCGGATGGAGGTTCTCGCTGTACGGGAGCCAGAATCCCGGGTCCTTTCACATCGGCGGCACCGGGGACCGTGCCAACTTCAGTAGTGGACTCGGGAGCGCATTTGGTAGGCTTGATCGGGAATCCAGGATTCGGCAGGAGGCCCCCGATGCGAGCGACACGATTCCAACTTCCCCTTGCGGTGGTGATGGCCGCTGCGCTGGCGGCGTGTGGTGGTGACGACAACGTCGCGGCCGGTAGCTCGCCGTGCCTCGACGACGGCGTCACCTGCCTGTCCCTGCGGGCAGCGCCGGGAGATGTGACGTACGAAGCGTTGTATTTTCCTGGCAGCGATGAAACCGAGTATTACCTCTCCTGGGCCCCTGCCAACACCCGGCTCCGCAACTTCCGGCCCGGCCAGAAGGTCAAGCTGACGATCACCTTCGGCAGTCCGTTACTCGTCACCCGCAACCACGCCACCGAGCGGGTGAGCATTCAGGCGCACTTCGGTGTCGCCAACGGCGGCTCCTGCGGGGCTGCCACACCCACGACCACCGCGAGTATCTCGGGAGACTGGAAGCTGGCGGCCACCACCCACCAGATCGAGAGTCCCTGCATCGGCAGCGCGCTCTTCTGCACCGTCGCCAGCTATTTCGTCAACCTGAAGACGGGCGAGGAGCTGCAGAGTTTCTCGGTGGAGTTCACGGTGCCGGACAAGTTTGAGACCCTCCGGGACGCCGGCCAGCCGATTCCCGCAGTCGACCTCGAACTCACGTCGATCGACGTGACCACCGACATCGCCGGCACGCCGCAGCCTCCCCCGGTGTGGCCCAAGGGCGAACCGCTGCCGTAGGCGTTCCGGTCGGCCGAGCGCTACTTGAACTTCTGGATGCGGACGTTGCCCCAGTCGGTCACATACACGCTGCCGTCACCGGCCACCGCGATACCGCCTGCGTCCTCAAACTGGCCGTCACCCGAGCCCTGCGAACCCCACCAGGTCTGGACTTTTCCGCTGGTATCGAACACCTGAATACGCGAGAGCCCGGAGTCCACCACGTAGACGCGATTTCCCGCCACGGCAATCGTGAAGATGGTCTCGAACTCACCGAGCCGTGATCCCCGTTTGCCCCACTTGGTGACAAAGTTCCCCCCGCTGTCGAACTTCTGGATCCGGTGGTTGCCGTTATCCACGACATAAAGATTGTCACTCGCGTCCACCGCGAGTCCTCTGGGATGATTGAACTGGCCGTCCGCGTTGCCGTTACTTCCCATGTCGCCGAGGAAGTTGCCATCCGCGGCGGCGAATTTCTGGATGCGGCTGTTGTTCGGATCGCTCACGTACACGACACCGGTACCGTCAATCGCAATGCCGCCGGTGACCCCGTTGCCGACGTTCATCGGCCATTGCGCAATGAAATTGCCGTCCCGGTCGAACTTCTGGACCCGGTTCCCATCTGTCACGTACACCGCGCCGCCACCGTCAAGCGCAACATGGTAGGGCCAGTCGAACTGACCGTCACCCGCACCCCGCGATCCCCACGACATGATGAAGTTGCCGGTGGCGTCGAACTTCTGGATGCGATAATTGCCCAGGTCGGCAACGAACACGGTGTCTTCCCAGACGGCAACACCGGTGGGGCCGGTGCCAAACTGCCCATCGCCGGCACCCTGCGAACCCCACGCGAGCACGAATGCCGGCGCGGGCTCGAAGTTGTTCGACGGCGGCGTCACGGCATCGTCTTCGCACGCAACGCCAAACACCGTCAGGAGGACCAGGAACAGGTACGGGGTGATGGCGAGCTTAAGTTTGGACATGAGGTCTCCTCTCTTAAGTTCATAAGCGATGGACTTGCTTGGGCGGTGTGACCGCAGCATAGCCCGAATGAACCATGGTGGCAAGCGGCGATTGACTTGAACGAGCACCCTCGCAAGCGCCCGGTTCGTTACTCGCCGGAGCGGCGCGGCGCGCCCCAACGCTCGAACAGGACCGGAACGAGCACCATGTTCAGGAACGTCGAGGTGAGCAGCCCGCCCAGGATCACCTGCCCCATCGGGCTCTGGATCTCGTTACCGGGTTTTGCCCCGCCGATCACGAGCGGTATGAGCGCCATCACCCGGCCGGGAGGTTGGTGGCTTGCGCCGGATCGCGCCTCGGAAAATGATGCATTTGCATCGCTTGTGTCCGCCTCCGGCCGGTGGTACAAGAGCCGTGACAGTACCACGGGGGGACAGTCAGCCGTAGGTTCTCCACTCTCCCTTCATCCGTCCCCCCCAATTCTCAGCATATCGGAGCGGTTCACACCGCTTCCCACCCGAACCTCAAGGAGGCCCATCATGCGGTCCTCACACGTCATTGCAATCGTGGCTCTCGCGCTCACGGTCACGTTTGGCTGCAGCCGGGAGAAACCGGTCATGCCGGAACAGGCCGGCAGCGACAACCTCGCCGTGACGGCGAACGACGCCGAGCTTCTGGCGAGCGCAATCGTCGCACGAAGCGGCTGGGAACTCGACCCGGAGGCGTTGACACCAAAGATCAGCCAGCAGGGCGTTGACGCACTGGAACATCAAATTATGAACTACAGCCGGCAGCCGCTCACGGGTGACATTGCCCACTACTACTTCGAGGTGCGCGTCGGTCCGGGTCTCTACGACGTCATCGGGCTGCACCGTGTCGTCAAGGAGACGAGTCCCAACAGACCTATCCGTTCGAAGAAGTCAATCTTCCTGCAGCACGGAGACGCGGTCGGCTTCGTCAAGTTCCTGTTCGGCGTCGCGTCGCCCAACACGCCCGACGAGCAGTCCGCCGCCATCTTCTTTGCTGAGAACGGCGTCGACGTCTGGGGCATCGACCAGGACTGGATCCTCGTTCCGGAAAGCGAGACGGACTTCTCCTTCATGGCCGACTGGGGCCTGCAGCACAACGTCGACAATCTGAACATCGGCATGACCGTTGCCCGAGAGGCACGTCTGCTCACGGGAAACGGCTTCCGCAAGATGAACCTGCTCGGTTACAGCAGTGGACTCTGGACGACATTCGCACTCGTAAATCAGGAAACCCAGCTCCCGCCGGGGCACCGCAACATTTCCGGCTTCATTCCGGTTGACGGCTTCTACAAGACCAACATCGAGGAGAGCCGCGTGCGCAGCTGTGACGATGTAGCGTACTACACCGATGTGCTGAACGCCGGTGGGTACGCAGACAACGGCGGCGTGCTGTTCCGCACGATTGGCTTCCTGGCGCAGACGGATCCCGATGGAGACTCCCCCATCGTGCCGGGCATGACCAACCTGGAGACGGCACTGGCATTTGGCGGGGCCACCTACTGGTTCTTTGCCTACGTGCCGTGGTACCACTTTGTCGCCGGTGTGTTCGAGGAGGGTGCCCCCGTTGCCCTCCAGTACACGACACTCAACGGCTGGTTCGACTTCATTCAGTCCGCCGCCAGCTACGAACCCAATCGCTTCATCCTCGACTACTCGCGGATAACCTGCGACGAGGAGGACGTCCCGTTCGACGACCATCTTTCCGAGGTCGACGTGCCCATCCTTTACGTGGGAGCGGCGGGTGGTTTCGGTGAGGCCGGCGTCTACGCGACGACTCTCACGGGCAGCAACGACGTCACCATTCACAACGTCCAGTTGCACCCGGCCAATGAGCCCACGCGCGACTTCGGCCATATCGACCTGTGGTCGGCGGACAACGCGCAGACCGAGGTGTGGGTGCCGATCCTGAACTGGATCGACGATCACGCACCCGGC